>Ga0163111_10000048_pt1 | contig 72952 bp, 58 predicted proteins | sample CRUFie1St18metaG_FD_109645 | JGI IMG/M metagenome (GOLD analysis project Ga0163111, IMG submission 109645) | Marine microbial communities from the Costa Rica Dome - CRUD Field 142mm St18 metaG | ecosystem: Environmental > Aquatic > Marine > Oceanic > Photic zone | place: Costa Rica: the Eastern...
ATTTACACTCGGATTTAAGTCCATGAGAAAAAGCTGATTTTGGTGTGTGGTAACCCAAAGTTCTGCTTTTTCTCTATTTTTTTTTGCCTTTTTCACATATACATAAATCGTCGGGTAGAGTAGGCTTGGATATTGAATGAAAGTACTTTTTCCTGAGTGAGTTAGAGAGAATAGCACAAAAATGTGCAAATGTTGGGCTTTAATGAGACCTTTGTACCCAATCTAATTATACTTGAATTCGTTGGAGTAGGGAAGTGATGTATTCCTTACGAGAAACAACGCTAAAAATACACGCTTATGAAAGCAGCTGTTCTGATAGCAAATAAGGAACCATTGGTCATACAAGAATGGGCATTGCCCAAGCTCGAACAAGATGAGGTGCTCGTTCAATTAAAAGCGGCTGCCCTCAACCATCGAGATGTATGGATTCAAAAGGGCTTGTATGCAGGGATTACCTACCCGATTATCCTCGGTTCGGATGGGGCAGGAGTTGTGGTACAATCCGCTTCAAAAGAGAACAAACACCTTGAGGGCAAGGAAATTATCATCAATCCTAGCCATGATTGGGGGGATAACCCGCGGGTACAAGGGCGCAACTATCACATCCTTGGTCTCCCTCAGCATGGAACCTTCGCTGAATATGTGAAAGTAAAGGCTCAGTATATAGTCGAAAAACCTGCGCACTTAAGCTTTGAAGAAGCCGCGGCCTTGCCTTTGGCGGGTCTTACGGCCTACCGAACCCTTTTTACGAGAGCAGCCACTACGAAACAAGACCAAGTCCTCATTTCGGGAGTAGGCGGAGGGGTTGCTTTATTTGCCTGCCAATTTGCGATTGCATGTGGGGCATCGGTATATGTAACCTCTAGTTCTCAACAAAAGATTGAAGCTGCTCAACGCTTAGGAGCAAAGGGAGGCGCAAATTATAAAGAGGAAAAGTGGGCCAAGGCGTTTAAGAAACAAGTAGGAGCCTTTGATGTCATCATTGATAGTGCCTGTGGCTCAGGCTTCAATACCCTTATTGGGCTCGCAAATATGGGCGGTCGTATTGCTTTCTATGGAGCAACCCGTGGCCTTGTTCCAAATCTCAAAGTTCATCAAATCTTCTGGAAACAACTTTCTATTTTGGGTTCGACAATGGGGCATTCAGTGGAGTTCGCGGAGATGGTTGCATTTGTGGGCGAACATGAAATTAAACCCGTTGTAGATTCATGTTTCTCATTGAATGATATCCAAAAAGCCATGGATTATATGGATGCAGGTAAACAATTTGGCAAGATTGTGATTCAATTCTAAAAGGAGGGTATTTTTTCAGTATCCTTCTCAAGGGGAAAAAGTCCTACCTTTGAACCTGTAACCTTCCCCTTATTATTGCATCACAAGGATAATAATACCATAAATCAGCGTTTATCACATGTTTTTATCAACATTCAGAATCTCAATCTCACTTATCTGTCTCACACTTATGGGTATTGGCCTGCTCTCAGCTCAAAGCGATTGGAAACTCGCTAAGGAGAAAAATGGGATTAAGGTCTATACACGGGTAGTAAAAGAAGGCACGCTCAAAGAGTTTAAGGCGGTAATGGACATTACGGCTAGCATGAGTGATGTCAAAAAAGTATTGCTAGATATCAATGGCTATGCAAAATGGCAACACAAATGCATGGTAAGTAAGCTCCTTAAAAAGGTCTCGGATACGGAAATGTATACTTATACAAAGGTGGACACCCCTTGGCCTGTTACAGACCGCGACCTTGTATTGAAATACAATATCAAGAACCCTTCTAGTAAGGAGTTTCGGATTGATTTCAAGGCTTATCCAAAGTATATCGGAACAAAAGATGATGCTGTTCGTTTGCCTTACTGCACAGGATATTGGTCGGTAAAAGCATTGAGCAATGGCAAAGTGCGGGTCACAAACCAAGCGCATAGTTCGGCTGGAGGCTCGGTGCCTGCTTGGCTCGCCAATAGCGGCGTAGTGGATTCGCCTTATAACTCTTTTTACAACCTAAAAAAGAAGTTTTAAGCGAATATTTGGTAACCAAATCTAAAAGGGGATACGTTATATATAAAAACGTATTCCCTTTAACTTTGTAATAAAATCCATCATAAAAGCCGTAGTATTATCATAATAAAATAGTATTTTGCTGTATAGAAATATATACGATAAATTATGAGCGACACACATAATGAATTAAAAAGATACATCGCTAAATTATTAGAAGTACAACAACAAAAAAGAGAGATTAAATTAAGTCCCCATGACTTAAAAAAGGTGGCTAAGGATATGGGTATCACAGAGTCCGACTGGGCTTTTATCCAATCAGAAATTAACAAACGATATACTAAAGGAGAACGATTCTTAAAGCATAGAAATTGGGATGATGCGATTAAGGAGCTGAGACAGGTGGTTTCGTTAAGTCCGCATCATAAGACTGCTTTAATTAGTTTGGGACGTGCATATAGAGGCCGTTGGCTAAAAAAAGGGCATGATACGGATCGGAAGAATGCGGAAGCCTGCGCCAGACGTTGCTTGGATATTTATCCTGAATATGAAGCCGCTTACCAACTGATTAGCAGTTTACAAAACCAGTCTTTTGAAAGAACTACTTTGAGTAGTGCACAAAGAGAACATGCTGTTAATTACCCCCAGTCTGGAAATAATGTAAATAAAATTGTTATAGTTGCTGCAGCTGTCATTTTACTCCTAATAGGACTTATTGGTTTTTCATTGATTCGGGCGGATATATCTGACTCTTATGAAGCTAAAGAGGAGATGCAAATGCCAGAGGCTCCGAATAAACCTATTATACCTAAGGAAGGAGCGATGAGCTTCGACTCTTTATACCCAAACGAAGCAGTAACCCCCGATTCTCTACATACAAACGAATAGAACCATTCATAGAATATGAGCGATACACATAAGCAACTGAAGCGTTATATTGAGAAGTTGTTTGAAATGCAACAACGCAAGAAAGCGGATTCAAAGAAGCAAAACCTAACAAATACGGATCTAAAGAAGGTGGCAACTGAGATGGGTTTGGATGACTCAGATTGGGCTTTCATCCAATCAGAAATCCAAGATCATTTAACCCGTGGGCTACAATTTACCAAACACGGTAATTGGGATCATGCCATCAAGGAACTTAAAGAGGTTATTTCCCTTAGTCCTAACCATAAAGAGGCCTTGATGGGGTTAGCGGAAGCCTACAAAGGTCGCTGGGTTCATCATGATAAGGAAGAAGACAAGAAGGAAGCAGAGAAATATGCCTTGCTATGCCTTGAGGTGGATCCACAACATGAGCCTGCTTACGCCCTTATGGGGGCATTGAATGATGCTTCTATGATTAATGCAAAGGGAGAATTGAGCGAACGATATGTTCGAAAGTTCTTTGGCTCATTTGATCGTCAGTTTGATTTGTTTACGAAGGTCTTTACGTTTGTATGGGTGGTAATCGCTTTCATTGCATTGGTAACGATTTTTATGGCATTTGTGGGGTGGTAAGGTTAGTTTAACAGCATTTGACTGAAGGATAAGACAATATGAGTGAGACACACAGACAATTAAAACGATATATCGAGAAGCTGTTTCAGATGCAGCAGAAGAAGAAAAAGGTAAAGCTGAGTGAGGCTGAGCTGAAGAAGGTGGCGATGGAAATGGGATTGGATAGTTCGGATTGGGCTTTCATTCAATCGGAAATCAAAGATCACTTTACCCGTGGAGAGCGGTTCTTAAAGCATCGCAATTGGGATGATGCTATCGAGGAATTACATGAGGTTATTGCCCTAAATCCTTACCATAAGGATGCCCTCATCCAGCTGGCTCGTGCCTATAAAGGACGTTGGGATGACAAAGGCAAGAGGTCGGATAAAGAGCGGGCAGAAAAATATGCTAAGCTTTGTCTAGAGTTAGCACCTGAATATGAATCTGCTTATCAGTTAATTAGCAAGCTAAAAACCTCTCGATCGCATAGTGAACATAGGCATTTTGAGTCCTATAGTGCACCTCCTGACGCGCCTAGTATTCTTTCGGCTGAGAATATAAAGCGACTGCGACCTGTCTTTGCTTTTATTGGTTTTGGACTTGTTGCGGTCATTGCAGTATTTATGTTTAATGTTCAAGAGGTTGAGCCTGAGCCTCATTATATGACAGATGAAGAGACGGAGGAGGCGATTGAAACGATGCTTGAAACGGTGAATAATCCTCCAGCTGAACCTCAAATAGAAGTCGAATATCTCGATGGAGGGTATGCTGAGACATTGCCTCTGGAAATCCTGACTTCTGAATTGAGTGCGTATGACGCATCTTATTCCTATAAGGCGGCAGGACGCTTTAAGCCTAAAGGAATGGAGGTCTCAGCTCTGCAGATTCGGATTACAGGGATTGATGAGAATGGGCATCGGGTATTTACCGATAATGAGAAAGTTGTGGATAGGTATGATCCTATAGCTAGGGCAGGCGATATCATTGCTTTTGATTATCTGGAATATAGAGAAGAAAAAGCTCCTAAACTTGTAAAGGTAGAAATCAAGGTGCTTTCTGTTCAACATAATCCCGCTCCTGTCAGCTATGAAGCTTCTCCTAAGCTCCCATTGGAATGGCTCTCTCAACAACCCTCTAATATGGATATTGAAGTAAGAGAACGACTGAGTACGTATTTAAGCAATTCATATTCTAATGGTACATTCCACGAAATGGAGTTGGAAGTGGAGAATAAAGGAAATCGCCAGATAGAAGGAACGGAACTTCAAATAGAGTGGTTCGACAAGAATGATAAGTCTGTCATGATAGAAACGATTCTCCTTCGATATGCGGATGTACCTCTTCAAGGAGGGGAAACCCGCGTCTATAGTAGAACATGGGGAGTCGAAAAAGTATCAAGAGATAAACTCAAAGGATATAAGTTGTCAGTATTGAGCATCAAGTAGTGCTAAAAAGCTGATTATGATATTTTTATCCCTCATTCAATATATCATTGGATGAGGGATAACTTATTATAGATATATATACAGCTTGTTTATAGTTGTTGCCTCAAGATAAATTGGAGTTTATCTTTCACTTTCCATGTATGTACCTCGTCAGGAATTTGAATTGGATTAGACAATAAGTCTAGGGTTTTCAGTTTATGAAGTTGAGCCATCTCTGGAGGCAGATGCGTCACTTGATTGTTGCCCATATAGAGAACTACCAATTGGCTAAGTTTTCCTATTTCTTTAGGTAATTGTGCGAGCCGATTATCGTCTAGGTGCAAAATCCTGAGGTTTTGTAGTTCGCCGATTTCAGGGGGAAGGCGTTGAATTTGGTTGCTGCCTAAGTATAGATAAGGCAATTGAGTAAGTTGGCCAATGGCAGGAGGTAGCTCACATAATCGGTTACAACTTGCACTTAGGGTAGTAAGGGTTCGGAATCCTCCAATATCAGCTGGGAGACTCTCCAATTGGTTGTAACTAAGGTTTAACTCAGACAAGTTCAATAGCCACCCTATCTCGGAAGGCAATTGGGTCAGTTGATTACGACTTACATCTAAGGTTTTGAGTTCATCTAATTGGCCAATCTCTGCTGGAAGAGACTGAAGCTTGTTTCCACTTACATCTAATTCTGTAAGGGCACTAAGCTCCCCAATTTCAGGAGGCAAATACTGAAGTTGATTGTACCCAAGAAAAAGCGAATCAAGTTGGGTGAGTTCCCCAATTTCGGGGGGTAGCTTCGTAAGCCCCATTCCAATTAAATTGAGGGTGCTTGCTCCTTCGACTTTCGCTTTCTGGATATCGTTACAGGCTTCTTGGTACGCTTGGTTCATCTCTATCGGAATTAAACGACTATTAATGTCCGTTTTTATGGTATTCTATTTCGTGTACTTCATATACTTGGGGGAAATCTAAGATTCGGCTCATCTTACGGATAGCACTGGCGGGTATTTCTCCTTTTCGTCTCGCGATGAGGGTTTGGAGGGGAGCCTCCACATACACGATTCTAAAACAGGGATTGTATACAGATAGGGTATTGATGAGCTTCCCACGCATATCCTTGGTCAAGTTTGTACTATTCCAGATGAAAGATTGCTTTTGGATACAGTAACTCTTAGCACGCTTATAGGCTTCTTGAATTACTTGTCCTTGCCCCTTTTTATCTCCTCGTTTTACCTTCCACGCACGCCGAATATCATCTAGGCTAACCACAGGCAAGACATTCCCCTTCAGCCAAGTATCTTTGCCACTACCTGCAATTCCTGACATAATAATGACCTCAAACTGAGTGTCGTCATAGAGGGTAGAAGGGTATTCCGCATGGGTAAAGAAGAAGCGAAAACGACTATGTGTATTATAGAACTTCTTGGGTTGGTGGAAGCATTCATTCTCCAAACAAAGTTCCTTGAAGAACTCTATTCGCTCCAATAATTCTTCTTGGTCGGGGCAGATACGTCCTAGTATATCGGCTTTTGCGAGCATATACAGCCAAGCATTATTCACTCTTAGGCTAGATTCAATAACCGCCCGATTGGGGTTAGGCTTCTGAAGGCTCCAGAGTGGTAGCCCGTGATGCCTAACCAAGGAGCATACCTGCTCACGAATTGTGAGATCCGCATCCCATAATAATTCCCTTGCTACCTTTTCCCCTACCTTTGCATGTTTGGGGGCGAGTATACGGCCGTCTTCCTCCACGGTACATTGAGGTTTGGCGACATCATGGAGAAGTGCCGATAGGAATAAGATATACTGTTCGCTAGGAGAGAGTAAGAGGAATTCGGGCAATGTAAGCAAGGCTTCTACGACCATTTTGGTATGCGTATATACATCTCCTTCTGCATGCCATATGGCATCCTGTGGACAAGCCTTCATGGGAGGAACCCATTCAAATTGATCAATCGCACCCCAATTCACTTGCTTATTTATCATAAGCCCATTCATGCCAAAGTTTGGCTCGCTTCCAATTTCTCGTCCAGTGTTGATCGGTTTGAACATGATTCTTTCTTACGTACTTTAAAACGTTATAGGGAAAATCTTCTGTGGAGAAGGATTGTGTATTGCGAAAAACATAGCCTTCGCATTCACCGCCTAATCGACTTCCTGCTTTCATCCCTTCTTGTATAGAAGCAACAATTTCTTTTTGAGTGAAGTGGCCTCGCTTAATGAGGGGTACAGTAGGGAGATCAATGAGCTCAGCAAAGAAACAAACATCGTCCCAGGATAACCATTGATCACCTTCTCGGATTGCGAATACATAAAAGTATTCTTGCAATTCTGTATACTCAATGCTATGGAGGCCATATAGGTTTTCTCCAAATATCTCCAGCTCTTTAAGCTCATGATTGATGCGATGCCAAATCTCCCAAGCATTTCGAGCCCATGGATTGCGGGTGGGAGCTGCGTGCGAACGTGCATATACACCAGACGCCTTCAAACAATTGTTCTCACCGTCTAGCTTCTCTGTCATGACCAATTCTTTGCTTAGTATTCTCTCCCAATCTTTCTGAATTTTGTCATCATTGGTAGCCCCTTCAGAAAAAGGGAAATGGTAAGTACGACCATACTTTCTGCTCTGCATTTCTACGCGTTTTCTTAGAATTATCTGGTTAAATCGTTGGAATATCTACGCCTACATTGTATTTTGTAGAGTTGTTACAAGGGGGAATTTCTAGTAGGCAATAAACAAATATACAAAATTCAGATGGATTTATATATGAATGAAATGTGAATTTTGTTTTGTTCGTGTGCTAACCTTTTTCCTTGAAATGTACCCATAAAAGAACAGATAAACTACAGATCCAATAGACGACAATACTCTATGAAATATTCGCCCCTTACCCCTGAAGAAGGACGCCAACTATTAATCAAACATGGACATATTCCTGTCATTACTAAAAACACTGAAGAAGATTTCCTCCGAGCCTGTAAAGATGGAAAAATAGCGGTTGTGAGAGGCTATTTAGCCATCGGTATGCCGCCTAACATTCATGCGAAACCTAACCGAGAAACTCCCCTCATTCGTGCTACAGAAGGGAAACATCTTGATTTAATTGATTTGCTTCTGGAGAATGGTGCTGACTTAGAAGGCCTAGACTCATGGGGAGATACAGCTCTTCTAACAGCCGTGAACTGGAAGCATCTAGAGGTAGTAAAGCACCTAATTAAGAAAGGGGCAAACCTACATATGGTATCTGCTAAGAAATGGATTCCCTTGGCACGTGCGATTAAGGACGGGCAAGGAGCAATTGTAGACCTTCTATTGGCAGGTGGGGCGAATCCCGATTACACGGGAGAAAATGGAGTGGCCGCTATTTTCTTTGCGATTTCGCATAATTCTACCTTCTATTTGGATAAACTGATTCAGGCAGGCGCTAAGCTTGATTATACCTATGATAATCATGGCTTGTCGCTTGTGACCAATAGTATTCTCAATGATCGCCTAGAGGTGGCCAATCGATTGTTGAAGGGAGGGGCTAATCCTCACCATGTCAGCACGTATGGCTGGACGGCCTGGATGGCTGCTGCCCATAAACAATTGGTTACCATCACTCAACGTTTAGAAGAAACCTATGGGGTGGAAAAGGGGGATATATCTCGGGTAGCATTTATTGAGGCTGCAGGAAATGGAAACCGAGAGTTGGTTGAGGCTTATATTGCAGAAGGTAAAGATGTAAATTTGGCGATGCCACGAGGACTTACTGCCTTAATGAATGCGGCTAAAAAGGGAGATACACGTATCATACGATTGTTAGTTGAGAAGGGTGCTAATGTCAATGCCTTGGATGAAAGTGATTGGTCAGCCCTCTGTTATGCTTGTAACCGTAAGTATATTGAATGTGTCAAGATTCTACTAGATGCAGGTGCAGACCCAAATGAGAAGGACAATCATTCGCGCGCTCTCATTCAATCGACACGACAAAACTCTGCAACCTTGGTGAAGATGCTGTTGGAAGCGGGAGCATATGTCGATTCGCAGGATTCGTACCAGCAAACTCCTTTATTGCTATCTGTAGACAAAGGCTTTAAGGATATATTCGATGTATTACTAGAGGCAGGGGCTGATGTCGATATTCCTAATAATAATGGCAGTACTCCTTTACATTTATGCGCATTTAACGGAAGATTTGATCAGGTTGCTTGGTTAATTGAAGCGGGAGCAAAGCTGGATGTACAAGATAAAAATGGTCGAACGCCTTTGTTTCGTGCTTGCGATAAATACAAGAATACCAATAAGAAATATGGGGCAATGGTCTTGCAACTGCTGGAAGCAGGTGCTGACTATACCATAGTTGATAAGTATAATTACAGCCCTTTAGAAGAAGCCCGTAATAGTAAAAATACGCCTTGTGAGGATGAATTGTCGCTATTTCTCACTTGGGAACAAATTGAACGGGTTAAGGCAAAACCTGAGCTATTAGAGCAAGGGAGTAAGGCGGTATTTGACGCGTTTGCGAAAACGCAGAATTATGATACCCTTATGGAATGGGTACGATGGGGAGAGTATGAAATTGTTGAAGGGCTGTTACATAGTGGAATATCTCCCAATCCGACAAGCCTACGGACGAAACACCCGTTGCAGATTGCTGCCAAAGAAGGGAATTGGAGCATGCTTACACTCCTCCTACAACACGGAGCAGACCCCAATCACGTATTGACCTATGATACCATTCCTTTTGCACAAGCTGTTGCAACTGCCGATGCGGAAATTATCCAATTGTTCCTAGATTACGGGGCGAATGTGCACCATAAAAACTATTGGCATTCTTCTGCTATGAATGAAGCAGCACGTGAGGGGAATGTCGAAGTATTGGATATGCTCTATACTGCAGGCGCAAAGGTTGATCCGAATCCTGCTGGTACTTCTCCCTTATACCTAGCTGTCATGAAAAAGCAAAAGGAAGCTGTAATTTGGCTGCTCAGTAAGGGAGCAGATCCTAATATTGTGACTACGCAGATGCGCTCGCCTCTGGTTGTGGCAATTGATGAAAAGAGTCCAGAACTTGCCCGTATCCTTTTAGATGCTGGAGCAAATGTCAATCATATTTATAAAGGGCAAAGCCTGCTTGTTATTGCAACAGTGAAAGGGCAATTGGATACGGTGAAACTCTTGTTGGAGTTTGGGGCAGATCCTTATCTTGAAGACCTTCATGGAAAAACGGCTTTCGATTATGCTGGCCATCGCCAAAAGGTATTGGAGGCCCTTAATAAGTTTGCAAAGACCAATCGTATTGCGGGGCAGAGAGCTGTTCGCCGAATTACAGGAGATACGCCAGCCTTGATTGAAGCGATTTATGAAAAGAACTATGCACGAGTAACCGAATTGATCGAGGGAGGTGCTGATATCAATGTGACCAACTATCGAGGGGATTCTGCCTTAATGGTTGCTATTGCGAGAAACCATACAGGGATGATCTCTACGCTTATCAACAAAGGAGCGAATATAGAACATACCAATACGATGGGTGACAATGCTTGGACGTTTTCTGCATTGTATTCGACCAATGATATTTCGGCTATGATTGAACGGGTAGGGGGGATTAACCTACAAATGAAGCATATTAACCAACAGGCCGATTTAATGAGCAGGGTTCTGGACGCGAAGGATCTGATTAAGAAAGGGGAGATTGAAAAGGTGGTGAGTTTGTTTGACTTGAAGAAGTTGGATATACACCTTTGGCCCAATGCAGTCGTACCGATGGTTCTGGCTCTAACGAACTCTGATACTCCTATGGTGAGAATGCTATTAGGGAAAGGAGCGAATCCTAATATTCCGAATGCGCAAGGAATATTGGCTCTACATTATGCTTTACGAATGGGGGATTATTCCCTCATTAAGACCCTCTTGGAGAATGGGGCAGATGTGAACCGAAGAGACTTTTCTGGTTTAAATGCCAAAGAGCTTGCAGATCAATCGGGCTCAGGTAGTATCAGAGACCTAATAAGAAAATATAGCCGTTAAGAAAGTATCACACACATATTCTGTTCGTTATGAAAAATGTGCCTCTTACCAAAGAAGCAGGCAAGGCTTATTTACTTAAACAGGGATACTATCCAGACATTTCTTATATGGGTATTCAGGCCTTTTTGGCGGCTTGTCAGGGAGGGATGAAGGATATAGTTAATGCTTATTTGGCAATTGGGATGTCTCCGAATGTTTTCTCTACAGCATCTTTTGATACGCCTCTTATTCGGGCGATGAAAGGGAAAAAAGCGAATGTTGTAGAGCCATTGTTGAGCTATGGAGCCGACCTAGAGAAGGTTGATGGGAATGGAGATACGCCTTTTATCATTGCAGTAGCTCAAGCCCCTATTGCATATTGGAGGTTTATGGCAAAAAAGGGATCCAATGTGAATGTATACTCACGTTTATATGGCTGGACTCCTTTGTCGAAAGCGTTGAGAGCAGAAAGCGAAGATGAGGTAATAACCCTGCTTTCACATGGTGCAAACCCCAACTTTGATGCAAATGGAGCTATTTTATCACCCTTACTATACGCACTAAAATGTCGTTCGAGCATATTTGTAGATCGATTGTTAGATGCAGGAGCGAATCCTAATGTCGTTTTTCCCTCAAATGGTCTTTCAGCTTTGTCTTATTGTATCCTAAACAGATATGATAAACATATACAATTACTGTTAGAAGCAGGAGCGAATCCCCATCATGTCAGTAAGTTTGGTTGGTCTCCTTGGATGATTGCAAAATGGGTTCAGAACCAAGATTTGGTAGAAAAATTAGAACAAACTTATGAAGTAGAGAGACGCGAATCCTATGCACATGCACTTACAGGAATGGTGATAGGGAAAAAGTATTTGGAACTAGAAGCATGTTTTGCTGAGGGCAAAAGTGTGAATGTTCAAACCCTAAAAGGAAAGACTCCCCTTATTGTAGCCATTCAAAGAGGAGACGCGATGATGGCCGCCTGGTTGTTAGACAAAGGAGCAAACCCTCATCTAGTAGATGAGAATGGAAAAAGTGCTTTATGTCATGCCTGTGAATGGCGAGCTTTGGATACTATTGAGCTATTACTCGAAAGATACAGTTATCATCATAGGCCTGCTCATTATTTGAAAGCGTTGAAGATAGGTGCAGGTCGGAAGCATATATCGGTTGTGAAGATGCTCATAGAAGCAGGGCTTCCAAAAAGAGTAAGAACAATGTATAGAGAACTTGATGAGACTACCTTACTGGAGTTAATCACGTATGAGGAATATTATGGGGCGTTGTTTGCTCTGTTGGAAGGGAAAGCAATGGAAGGAGAGGTATATGGGCAATGGCTCGTGAAGTGTGCAGAGCAACGAAAGTTGTGTGCAATGGACTGGTTAATCTCCCAAGGGGTAGAATTAAATGCTGTTGATGAGGTTGGGAGAACGGCACTATGGCATCTTTGTTCGAAGGGGCACACATCTGCAGAATTAGATCGTCCCCTTATTAAAAAACTGTTGGAGCATGGAGCTGACTATACCCTCACTTGCAAATACTTGATGTCTCCGATAGCACAAGCGCGTCAAACGAATCATAAACCTGCGATAGCCGAGATTCAACACTTTGTCACTTGGGGGCAAATTGAACGAATTAAATCGCAATTGTCTTTGGAGGATACGGATAGTAAGGAGGTATTCCAAGCTTTTGCCGCTACCCAGAATTATGATAGCCTAATGGAGTGGGTTGAATTGGGGCAGCATATAATCGTTGAAGGACTATTGCATTGTGGAATTGATCCCAACCCTTCTGAGATACGTAGGGAACACCCTTTAGAGATCGCATTTAAGCAGGGCAATTGGACAATGCTTAGCTTATTGCTTCAACATGGAGCTGACCCCAATTGTGAGCTGATGGTGGGGATTACGCCTTTCCATAAGGCCGTTGAAACGGGAGACATCGCAGTTGTGGAACTATTCCTCAATGCGGGAGCCGATGTCCAGAAACAACACCATAGAAAAGGAACTGCTCTCCATATGGCTGCTCGTTTGGGGGATCTGGATATTCTTTTACTCTTATACAACAAAGGGGCGAAAGTTGATCCCAACCCCGTAGGAATCTCTCCTCTGGCTATTGCTGCAGCAACCAATAAACTAGAAGCTGCTAAGTGGCTGATTAACAAGGGAGCAAAGGTGTGTATCTCAAATCATATAGGAGAAACTCCTTTGACCTATAGCGTAGCCAAGCGGTATTCAGGTATGTGTAAACTCCTTTTGGAAAATGGAGCGAATCCCAATGATATATGTAATGGCCAACCTGTATTGATTATGGCAATTCGGCGAACGGACTGGGATTGTGTGAAGCTTTTATTAGACCATGGAGCTGACCCTATGTTGAAAGATAAAGATGGGAGTAATGCGTACTCTTATACTGAAAGACACATTATATTGTTCGAGCTATTAAAGAAACGTTAAAATTTGACACTCAATTAATTATATAATAAATATACCCTAAATCCATATATATGAAATATCCCAAACTAAACCATGAAGATGGAGTCTCAATTTTAGTAGCAAATGGGTATTATCCCATTGTAACAAAAAGGACACAAGAAGACTTTCTGCGAGCTTGTAAAGATGGTAAGATTGATGTAGTAAGAGGCTATCTCGCCATTGGTATGCCAACTGATATTCATGATTCTTCGGGCGAGGAAACACCGTTGATTCGGGCTACAGAAGGCAAACATATTGACATTATTGATATTCTATTGGATTATGATGCTGATCTCGAATCATTAGATCGATGGGGAGATACTGCGCTCCTAACTGCCGTTAATTGGGGGCATCCGAATGTATTGGCGCACCTCATTAGTAAAGGGGCAAAGCTAGACCTCGTTTCTAATAGCAATAATACGCCTATTGTTTCGAGCATTAAGGACAATCATGAGGATATGCTCATTATGCTATTGGAAGCTGGTGCAAAGCCAGACTTTGGAGCATTTCCACCTATTTGCCGAACTATCTGGCGAGATGATATTAAGTGGTTGAAATATTTGCTGGATGCAGGAGCAAGTCCGAGTGCAATCTATGAATCTGATGGGGATTCTCTGCTAATGGCTGCCATAGGAGAGGGGAAATTGAATTTTGCGGAGCTGTTATTGACAGCAGGAGCTGACCCACATCATCGGAATAATTTTGGTTGGACGGCTTGGATGATTGCCATGAAAAACCAACACTATGCATTTGCCGATAAGCTGGTCGAAAAATATGGGGTAGAGGAGGCCGACTTCTCAGTCGCGAATGTGCTCGATGCGGCAGAAAACGGACTGCTGGAGGATATTGAAGCCTATCTAGAAAATGGGGGAAAGGTTGATGCACATATAGAGACTGGGGTAACCTTATTAATGAGAGCGGCTGATGGTAAACAACTTGATATCATAAATCTTCTATTGCAGCATGGTGCTAATCCCAACTTGATCGATTCTGGTGGAAATTCAGCTCTTTCGAATGCGAGCTATGAGGGCTTTATCGAGGGAGTTGAGGCTCTTTTGGAAGTAGGTGCTTCACCTAATGATGAAGAGGGTAAGTCTTGGGCTTTGTATTTCGCTGTTGATAAGCAGCATGTGGAGATTGTACGATTGCTCTTAGAGAGAGGAGCAAACCCTGATACTCAGTTTAGTTATGGGCGTTTGCCTGTACATGCTGCGGCGAGTCATTCGAGTATAGAAATGCTAAGCATGTTACAAGAAGCTGGGGCAGACCTAAGCCGTCTTGATGAAAGCAAGGAGTCAGCTTTATACCAAGCGGTAAAGAATGGACGTTTTGAGGTAGCAAAGTGGTTGATTGCGCAAGGAGTCGAATTAAACCAAGGTGAAAAGCTCTTCAACCATACGCCTTTATATACAGCTTGTGATAAGTATAAGAATACAGATGAGCGATATGCGGATATTGTTCGGGTATTACTAGAAGCAGGAGCAGATTATACGATTTTGGATTGGCATCATGGGAGCCCATTAGAAGAATCGAGAAGTGAGCGAAACAAGGTTTGTGAGGAAGTGATGGTGCATTTCCTGACCCATAAACAACTGGAAAAGATTCAAGCAGGGGGAGCATTGGAAGGAACAGATAGTAAAGCCATATTCGAGAAATTCGCCAAGACACAGAATTATGATACCTTATTGGAGTGGCTACGAATGGAACGGTATGACATAGCCGAAGGCTTATTGCGTGCGGGTATATCTCCCAATCCTGAAGGGCTTCGAAAAAAACATCCATTGGAGATTGTGGCTAAACAAGAGAATATGGAGATGCTAGAATTGCTGTTTGTGCATGGAGCAAATCCTAATTGTGAAACTACCTATGGAGGCTTTCCCTTTCTAGAGGCCGTCAATACAGGAAATCTGGAAATTGTAAAACGTTTTGTGAAAGCAGGAGGAGATATCCACCGAATCAATCATTGGTATACAGACGTTTTCAAGGCTGCTGCTAAAAAAGGATTCCTAGAGATTATGAAATACCTCCACAGCTTAGGAGCTCCTGTAGAACGATATCCAGTAGGGTGGACTGCTCTCTCAGGGGCAGCTGGAAATGGACATTTTGAGGCGGTTGAGTGGCTGCTTGAGAAAGGAGCCAATCCTAATGCTATGACAAGCTATAGACGAAATTCTCTTACTCAATCCATCCAGAAAAAACGTTATGGCGTTATGCGTTTGTTGTTGAATGCAGGAGGGGATGTAAATTTCATTGGAGAGAAGGGGCAGAGTTTGCTTGTAATGGCAGTCATTAAGGGAGACTTGAATATGGTCAAGCTACTCTTGTCTTATGAAGCTGATCCGTATATACAAGATGAAGAGGGGAAAAATGCGTTTACTCATTCTACGTATAGAGCGGAGATCCTGAAAGAACTCGAAAAGTATAAGAAAGAGGATGAAACAACGGGGAGACCTGCTTTGCGTCCCATCACAGGAGAGCTTACCCCTTTGTTAGAGGCTATCTACCAAAATGATTACCAACGTTTTCTATCTCTCATCGAAGCAGGCGCGGATCTAACAGCTACAAATTATCGAGGAGATTCGGCCTTGATGATCGCTATTGCCCGATGCAATAAGGATATGATTAATAAATTGTTGGAGTTGGGGGTAGATACAGAGCATAAAAATACAGTAGGAGACAATGCTTGGGTGATTAGTACTCATCTTGAGGACAAAGAGTTTGCGGATGAACTCAAAGAGAAACTTTCTCCTGAACTGGATATGAAGGCAGTCGAACAACAGTTTGATCTCATGATGCGTATTGGAAAACTCAAAACGGCTGTTACTTCAGGAAATATAGCAGATGCAGAGAAAATATTTAGTAAGAAAGAACTAGACTTATTGTTATTGCCTGGCGCAAAGGTTCCTTTGACGGTTTCCTTGGTACAATCTGATGAGTCAATGTTTAAAATGTTGTTGGAGAAAGGAGCGAACCCCAACATTCCCAATAAGCACAATGTATTATCGCTTCATTATGCTGTCTTACTCAATAAACTCGAATTAACTCGCCTGCTCCTCAAGCATGGTGCGGATGTACGCATGGTTGACTATTCGGGGCGAGATGCGGTTGTGATAGCAGAAAATGAGAACAATGAGGCGATTAAGGAATTGATTCGGAAGCATATTCGGTAGGCTTGCTATTGCTCTAGGAAACAAGTATATGAGCAATCTCACAGCTGTATGTGGCTTCAGACACATGAATGGACTCAACATCAGCGGAGAAACTGTGCCGAAACGTATGGATTTATACAACATCATCGGTGATGTAGAGGGGGGGATCTATGGTTCCCTACAACATCAGCGGTGTAACTGTGTTCCGACGCGCGTCTCCCTACAACATCAGCCGTGATGTAGTGGCAAAACGTGCGTCTGAAGCCATATCCGCTAACGTATTCGGGGGTAGTGTCCAAAAGATTGGTCAACATCACAGGCGGATATGGCTTCGGACACGCGTCTGGAGTCATATCCGCTAACGTATTCGTGTTCAGACGCGCGTCTGAACACAAATACGTTGGCGGCGTTGTGGGTAGTCGCCACGGATTAGGTCAACATCACAGGCGGATATGGCTTCAGACGCTCGTCTGGACACGAATACGTTGGCGGCGTAGTGGGGAGACGAGCGTCTGGAGACAAATACGTTAACGGATATGGGATTTTCCGTCTAGAAAAGTAGACATTTTCTAATGATAGAGGTTCTACCCACCCCAATACGATACAAACGTGTTCATATGAGAGAGCCAAACGAATGGGAATAAAGCCCCTAACCTAGGGTCAATGTTTACAATTTTATGAGTATGTTTGAAGAGAATAGCCTCGGATGCCATAAAATATAGGTATTTCCATTAAATTGTCAGCGAATCTGGTAATTTTGAGGCACGAAAATGCGATAGATAATGAGAATTCTTTACAAAGCTATCTTCTTAACATTGGGGATATGTATGACAATCCTCCCCCTAGATGCTCAAAAACTTGTAAACAATGCATTGCTGTTTTTTCCTGATGGAACGCTGACCTATAATCCGCGAATTAGCATAATCGGGGAACATATTGATGCGATGTATGAGGAGGATTCCTATTTTAAGTTGGGAGACGGCCGCCGAATTCAACTAGGAGATGTGCGCTTTTACCAAGATATTGCAGGGACATTCTACGGATTGACCAAAGACAAAGGTAGACATTTGGTGCTAGAACGAGTGGTAGATGGGCGTTTGTCATTGTTCGAATTCAATTATGTATATACCGTCATTAAATCGAAGTTTCAAGATACCGTTCAAGTAGTAGAGGGTTCTGATCCTACAACGACTGAGGTGAAAACCTATGCTAAGGCACAAAAAAGGAATGAACAATACTATTTCCTCTCTAAAAATGGAGGCCCTCTACGTAGGGTTGAAGGAAAAGTATTGACTAATGCTATCAGTGATAGTCCAGAGGCGATTAAACGTCAGAAGCGAACTAAGCTTTATCGAATAGCTGAATGGACATCTGTGGGAATTGGGGTTGGGCTGTGGGCGTATTGGTTATCAATCAACCCCCAAACACAAAAAGGACTGAGTACTGCTATGTTGATTGGAGGGGGATTGTTTACGGTTGGAGGAAAGGTCTATTTTGGAATGAAACGTAGGAAGGCAGTGAAAGAGGTCATTGCAGTATATAATGAAAGCGAAGTCGAACCCCAAGAGTTTGACTTAGATGCCTTTGATTAGCGGAGGTTTTTGGGGCAGGCTTATAAGTAATGATGTACTTGAAGAAAGTGAAGAATCTGCTGGGTAGCACCCTTTTTAGATTGGGCGTATGCGTGAACGTTTTTACGAATTTCCTTTAATTGGTCAGGGTGTTCAAACTGAGAACGTACAAAATGTGTAAGCTCTTGGGCATCCCGTATAATGAATGCAGCCTTTTGCTCAAGTAGCGCAAGGGCTTCTTCATAATTTCTATGGTTGGGACCAAAAGCGGAAGGAACCCCAAAAGCAGCTGGTTCCATGATGCTATGAATGCCCATTTTGCTAAACCCTCCTCCAATATACGCGATGTCTGCAAATCGATATAAGCCTGCTAGCATCCCAATATTGTCAATCCATAGCATCTTATGAGTTGGATTGAGTTGTTCTATGCGAGAGTAGGGGAGCATTTCCGTAGGAGATTGTTGGATAAAAGCCTCAATCGCTTCTTGATGAATCTCATGAGGGGCAATAATCCATTTAATCGGTAATGTTTTGAGGGTTTGGTAGGCTTCGAGGAAGATATATTCATCTTTTTCTAAGCTACTCCCCATAATCACGCAGAAGTCGTCTCCTACAAAGCGTGCCACGGCTTCGTCTGCCCGACTCTTTTCAGCAATTTGACAGACACGATCTATCCGCGTGTTCCCGCTCATTTGAATAGCCCCCACCTTATAGTGTGTTTCTAACAATCGTTTCACATCTTTGTCCTGAGCAAAGATATGTGCAAATGACCGAAAAGCAGGGCCATACAAGAGAGACATAGGCCATTTCAATAAGCCACTCCCTTTACGTAAGGTCGCAGATACCAGAAAATGGGGGATCGCTCGTTTCTGTAGTTCGCTTATATAGTTTACCCATATTTCATAGCGGATAAAAAAGGCCATTTTGGGTTGGAGTATATCAAGGAAACGTTTGGCATTTCGAGGCGTATCAATTGGCAGATAGCATACATAGTTGCTAAAAGCGTAATGCTTACGTACCTCATAACCAGAGGGAGAAAAAAAGGTGAGGAGGATACGATAATGTGGATACAGCTTCTTTATTGCTTCAATGACCGAACGCCCGTCTTCGAATTCACCTAAAGATGCACAATGAAACCAAATCCATTGATGGTTAAGATGAACCTGTTCAGCCAGCTTTTTGTCCCAATCTTTTCTTCCTATTACCCATTGTTTTGCTTTAGGATGAAAGCGGGCAATGACGCTCAGTAAAAAAGCATATAAGCGTAGGCTTAAGGTATAGAAGCTTCTGAGCATTATAAAAGGATATTGGCTAATCCTGTTACATCAGGGACATAATGGGTGGGTGCTGCTTTGATAATTTCCTCTTGGGAACCATACCCATATGTTACCCCAATAGAGTCCATATTCAATTGAGTAGCAGCCAATAAATCGTATTTTCGATCTCCTATCATAACGAACTCTTTCGGATCGGGATCTCCTAAGGATTTGCTAATGGCCTGTAACATCTCTTTTTTATCTGCCCGACTCCCATCCATATAGCATCCCAATACGTCTGTAAAATACTGTTCCATTTGATGATATTGGGTGATACGCCGCGCGTATTCCATAGGCTTAGCAGTTGCCACGAATAATCTTTTCCCTTGCGCATGCAAATTGGCCAATAGCTCTATTATGCCAGGATATACGGTTCCTTCAAAGAGGCCTTTTGTTCCATAATATTCTCGGAAGAGATGAACCGCTTTCCAACTCTTGTCCATATCTTGGAAATGATAATCGTGGAATGAGTCTTGGAGGGCACGTCCTATAAAGTGGGGGAAGGTCGCGTTGGGCTCTGTAGGAATTCCCATTTGGTTGAGGCTGTGGCTGATGCCTTTGTAAATCCCTATCTGAGAATCGCAAAGGGTTCCGTCCATGTCGAATACAATGTATCGATAAGATTGCTTCATGTATAGTTTTCGGGCGATTGCCGTTATAATTTGGCTCAAAGTTTATATGGAAAACCCGAAATTCAAAATGCTTATCTGATAAATTAAGAGATTGTTTGAGAGAGGGGGTATATAAAGCAAAAGCCTCTTTACAAAATTGTAAAGAGGCTTTTTTTAGTAGCGGGAGCAGGATTTGAACCTGCGACCTTCGGGTTATGAGCCCGACGAGCTACCGGACTGCTCCATCCCGCGCTGTATGTATATTTTGGGAAAATACCCCGTTTCCCTAATGGGATTGCATAGTTACGACTATTTTTATTAGGATCCAAATAACTTGTAACTTTTTGCAAAAAAATACTGGACTAAGTCCAGTTTTGGTAGCGGGAGCAGGATTTGAACCTGCGACCTTCGAATTATGAGCCCGATGAGCTAACCAGACTGCTCTATCCCGCGATATAATAAGATAAGAGATTTTTTAATTCTCTCATTAATATAAAGATAGTAATATTTACTAAGAGAAGCAAGTGCTATTTCGTTTTTCTAAGGGTATTTCTACCATACTATTAGCCTTGCGAGCACATATCAAAAAACGAAGAGTTATGATATACATCATAACTCTTTTTAGTAGCGGGAGCAGGATTTGAACCTGCGACCTTCGGGTTATGAGCCCGACGAGCTACCGGACTGCTCCATCCCGCGCTGTATTTTTTAGCTTTATAACCATGATTACTACATGATTCTGATGCAAAAGTAGTGTTTTTTTATTACCTTTGCAAACCAAAATAGAAATCTTGGATAAAAAAATACATAAGTCAGGCTTTGTTAGCATATTAGGAAAGCCTAATGCAGGTAAATCAACCCTCCTAAATGCCTTATTAGAATATAAGCTCAGCATTGCTACTCCTAAGGCACAAACAACCCGTCACAGGATTCTCGGAATATCAAATGGCGAGGATTATCAAATCGTATATTCAGACACTCCTGGAGTTATTCGACCAAAATATCGCTTACAGGAGAAAATGATGGGGTTTGTAAATCATGCCCTAGAAGATGCTGACCTCATTTTATTGATGGTTGCGATCAACGAAAAGTTCCCAGAAGATATCCTAATTGGGCTTGCTAATAAGACAAAGATCCCTATTATCTTGGTTGTTAATAAAGTGGATTTGGCTGATGACAAGCGAGTTAACGAACGAATAAAAGCTCTCCGTGCAAAAGTCTCGTTTGTGGAGTCGATTGCTATTTCGGCCTTACACAATTTTAATGTTGAAGATCTCAAAAAATTGATCCTCAATTACTTGCCTGAGGGACCTGCTTATTATGATAAGGAAGCATTATCTGATAGACCCGAACGATTCTTTATGTCGGAAATCATTCGTGAGAAAATCTTCTTACTGACTAAGCAGGAGATTCCATATGGAACGGAGGTGGAGATTACGTCTTTTCAGGATAAACCTAAACTCATTGCCATTCAAGCAACTATCCATGTAGAACGGAAGTCTCAGAAGGGAATGATTATAGGTAAAAGAGGTTCTATGCTTAAGAAAATTGGGACGGATGCCCGAAAAGATATGGAGGAGTTTTTAGGCAAAAAGGTGTTCCTCGAACTATATGTACGTGTTTCGGATGGATGGAAGGATAGTAATAAGCATCTACGCTCTTTCGGCTATGGAGACTAGTTCTCAACAGGGATTTCAAACTCGGATTGGTCAGTCTCTATGACTTTAGGAGGGGTTACATCCAACCATCTAACGGTTTCTAAGGGGAGAATATAGGTGAGTTTGTCCTCTTCTACCTTACAAATAAGTGCACTAAATTCGTGACCTCGTTTTTTTTGCATTCTTTCTAATATAGGGACTAACCGAAAGAAACTAATCCCAATCGATAAGGCATTTGATCGTAAAGGAAAGCTAACGACTAAGCATTTCTGAGAGGGAAATATCTTATGTTTTAGGCCCCATTTATCTCTTTCTAGGAGCTGGGTTGGGATAATGGCTCCTCCTTCTCCTTGAATACTAGACGCTAAATGTGCGCAGTGTGTATAGAGGGTAATAAAAGCAGCCTCTACTTCTTCATCTTCTGCTTCTAACTTGGCCATGGTGGTTCCTACCTTTGCCCCTAAATCATTAAAACTTCCCTCAAAGTCTTTATATGCTAGTTGCATTTGAGGATGCATAACCTCTTCAATTGATAGGGGCTGAAAAGCACCTATATGAGCAAGATAACCTATTGCAATGAAAATAGGGATAAACAGAAGGGCTAGGATGATTCTACCAATGATTTTCATTTTTCTATTGCAAATAGTAACGGGTAAAGGTTTCATTGAATTCTAATATGACTGTGTCGGTTCTAGGGATTGTATCACCTAGTTTCTGGATTTGATATAGCCCAATGCTATAATAATCGGAGTCTTTTTGTTTGAAGAAATACCCCTTTCGCATGAATGATCGGAAACTTGTCTTTGTAGAGTCTAACTCAAAACCAGGTAAACCGACTTCATGATGCATATAAAGGTGAGAATCAACAGGCAGAAACCCGTCAAAGTCTAAATATTTGCCCAATACGCTGTCTTTGTCTCCCTCATTAATGATCAGAATAAACCCTTCATGGGGGCCTTCAAAGGAATATGCTCCTTCATGAGGTGCCAATTCTCTAGAAACTAATTGCTTTTTTTTCTTAGAAGTTGAGGAAGCTTCTCCTGTTTGCTGAGTTTGTTTGCCTCCACAAGAAAACAATAGGACTAAGGTGAGAAAAAAAATAAGGTGTTTCATAATGACAGACTTAGATATGCAAATTCCCCTACAGCATCTTGATAGAAGATATAGGGGAATTCTCTCGAATGATACAGTTCTATTATTAGAAAATCAAACGGAAAACGTCATTGAACAAAATTAATATCATAAGTCCTAATAAGAAGATAATTCCAATCTTCTGAGCAGTTTCTACTACTTTAGTGGAAGGACGACGCCCTGAAACTCCTTCATAGAGCAAAAATACAACGTGACCTCCATCAAGAGCAGGAATAGGAAGGATATTCACAAAAGCCAGAATCATACTTAGGGAAGCGGTTAGTACGAAGAAGCTTTTCCACCCGCCAGCAAGGAAGGCACCTAAGAAGACCTTCGAAATCTGTACGGGGCCCATAACAGATTTACTCGCACTCATTTTACCTTTACCCATTTGTTTGAAGGCTTTATTGTTCACTGCCAAGACATCAAATGCCTTCTTAGTACCAATAGGAAAGGATTCGAGCAGATTATATTGAATGGTATCTTGCGTGAGGGCGCTAAAGTCTGGGCCGACTCCCATTTTACTAGCCGAATCCATGGTCACAGAAAAGGTCATAGGCTTTCCATCTCGGAAGATATCCAGTTGCAATGTTTCATTGGCACGATTCTGCAATTGAGCTCTGAACTTGCTAAAGTGAGAAATGGGAACACTATCTACCGCTAAAACAATGTCTCCTCGCTGAAGTCCTGCTTTCTTTGCTGGGCGTGTTTCATCTTGGTCCACATCGATTCTTACAGGAGTAATATCAGGGAAAAATAGAGAGCCTGCTAATGTATCGACTCCTAGAAGCTCTGGTTTAGTTTCTATTTCTAGGGTTTGGTTATTTCGTTCAACTTCAAACGTTTTTTCTTCTTCTAACATGAGTAGGGGAGTGGCTTCTTCCATGTATTCGATAGGCTTGCCTCCGAATCCTAAAATCTTATCACCTGTTTGAAGCCCTAAAGCATGCCCAATGGTTCCTTCTTGAACTTCAATTCCCATCTCATTGACTTGAGCCATAGGGGTTTTAACCTCTCCATAGGCATACATAATCATTGAGAAGATAAAAACCCCAAGAATAACGTTCATAGTTACTCCCCCTACCATAACAATTAAGCGTTGCCATACGGGTTTTGATCGAAACTCCCAGTCTTGTGGTTCTGATTCGAGGTAATCCGTGTCTAAAGATTCATCAATCATTCCACTGATTTTAACATACCCTCCTAATGGGGTTGCTCCAATCTTATATTCCGTCTCTCCCTTTTTGATTCCGTATACACGTGGCGGGAATCCAATGGAAAACTCCTCCACACGCATTCCAAATAATTTGGCAGGGAGAAAGTGACCTAATTCGTGTATGGTGACGAGGATCGTAATTCCTAATAGCAGCAGCCCTATTGCCAAGGCAATATTCCCGACTAATGCGCCTTGGCCTGTAGCCACCATATAAATAACGCCTATTACCAATCCTCCCAATAGGATATAAGGAATAGGACTTCTTGTATTTGAACCTTGATTATTGTCTTGTACTTCGTTGCTCATGCTATTATAGCGGTTGTTTATATCTACTCTAAAACGGCTTTATTGCCAATTTGTTACGGATGTATTCTCTTGCAGCTTGATCCGAATCGTGTAATTCAGACAGATTAGGTTCTTTAATGAAAGGTACATCCGCAAGTGCCATTTCATTTAAGTCGGCAATATCGGTAAATTTTATTTTTTCTTCCAAGAAAAGCTTATTAGTAACTTCATTTGCTGCATTTAAGATACAAGCAGCATTTCCTCCTATTTCCATGGCTTGGTAAGCTAACGCTAAGTTTTTAAATACTTTGGTATCTACTCTTTCAAAAGTGAGAGAAGGATATTGAAGGAAGTCAAAACGAGGGAAGCGATTGCGAACCCGTTGAGGATACGCTAAGGCATATTGAATGGGCAGCTTCATATCAGGTAAGCCCATTTGCGCTTTCATGCTTCCATCTTCAAATTGAACAATAGAATGAATGATGGATTGGGGGTGAACAATGACATCAATCTGCTCGTTGAGGAGATTGAACAACCATTTCGCCTCAATTACCTCTAGTCCCTTGTTCATCATGCTAGCCGAATCAATGGTAATCTTTGCCCCCATTTCCCAATTGGGGTGTTTTAAAGCTTGTTTCCTCGTTACATTCTTCAATTGTTCAAGACTATATCCACGAAATGGCCCCCCTGAAGCTGTTAAGTAAATCTTTTCTAAGGGGTTTTGAGCTTCTCCGACCATGCATTGAAATAAGGCTGAATGCTCACTATCTACAGGAATAAGAGATACGCCATGTTTTTTCACCAAATCAGTAATAAGAGAACCTGCTACAACAAGGGTTTCCTTATTAGCCAAGGCAATGTCTTTCCCATGTTTAATCGCTTGAACAGTTGGCTTTAGACCAACAGATCCTACAACTGCAGTCAGAACCATATCTATTTCAGGTAAACTCATCACATCTGAAAGAGCTTGTTGTCCTGTATACACAGATATAGGTAAATCCGACAAGGCAGCTTTTACCGTTGAATAATGTGCTTCATTGGCGATTACAACAGCTTTGGGATTGTATTGACGAGCTTGTTTGATGAGGAGAGAAGCATTGGAGTTCGCAGTCAGTACACTCACCTCAAACATACCTGCTTGTTCGCTTACAACTTCTAATGCTTGTGTTCCAATGGAACCTGTAGAACCTAGGATGGCAATATGTTTGGGAGTTTGGGAAGAATCGTCTTGTTGTTGCATGAAATACGTATCTGTTAGCGACTTATTCAATTGGTTGTTCTAAGTCTATGTACAAGGCTTCTATGATTTTACGGGTGTTACTCAAACGAGGAAACTTGTTTTGGCCTCCTAACTTTCCAATAGATTTCATATAGCGTCTTGCGGCATTGACTTTCAGCTTCCTAACCAATGCTTGTCTCAGAATGTTTCCTTCTCTAAGATCATTGTAGTATGTATTTTGTTTGCATAAGCTCTTATCCAAGATTTGCGCAAACTGAGATAGGTCTTGAGGGGCTTTAAGGAATTCAATCAGCCACTCATGGCAAGATTGACCTTTTTCCTCTACGATTAAGGGAGCTACGGTAAATTCCTGTATTTCTGCTCCTGTTTGCTTTGCTGCTTCAATCATGGCCTTTTCTACCTCTTCGCCTATTACATGCTCCCCAAATGCACTAATAAAGTGTTTCACTCTACCTGAAACCCTTACTTTATAAGGCTCCAAAGAAGTAAACCTAACTGTATCTCCAATATCATATGCCCAAAGTCCTGCATTGGTAGATATAATAAGAGCATATTGCTTTCCGAGCTTTACATCTCCCAAAGTTAAGCGACTTGCATCAGGTTTTCCGTATTCTTCTAAAGGGATGAATTCATAAAAGATACCATAGTCAGGCATGAGTAATAATCCTTCATCGTCTTTCTCATTTTGCAGGGCGAAGAAGCCTTCAGAGGCGGGGAATACCTCTAGTACATCTACAGCCTCCCCGAAGTATTGATCGAATATGGCTTTATAAGGTTGATAGTTTACACCTCCTTGTACAAAGAGTTGAAGATTTGGCCATACTTCTAGAGGACGTTTCCCTGTTTGGGCTTCTAGCTCTTCAAAAAACATCTGAACCCAAGGGGGGATACCCGAAATGAGCCGTAAATCTTCTTGATGGTATTTTTCTATGATGGTTTTGAGCTTCGTTTCCCACTCTTCTATACAATTTGTTTCGTAGTCAGGAATCTTATTACGTTGTAGATAAGCGGGAACTACATGATTGACAATCCCTGACAGACGGCCAACTTTCATTCCATATTCATTTTCCTCCAATTCTGGGCTACCAGACAGAAACATCATCTTGCCATTAAGAAAATCCGCATTCCCTTTTGCTTGAATATAGAGGAGAAGGGCATCTCTGGCTCCTTGAACTTGTTTTTTTATGGCTGCCTTTGTCACAGGTATATACTTGGCTCCAGAAGTAGTGCCAGAGGTTTTGGCTAGATAAGACGGACGACCAGGCCATGAGACATTGGGCTCCCCCATATAGATTCTATCGAAATATGCTTTACATTGTTCGTAGTTGCGGACAGGGACTTGCTGGCGAAAATCTTCATAGGAGGTAATCCGCTCGAAATCATGTTGCCTTCCAAAAGCCGTTTTGCGGCCTTGCCGAATGAGATAAGAAAATACCTTGTGCTGAATGCTAATAGCATGCTCAGCTTCGTAGGTTATTTGCTTGGCTCTGTTAGTAGCCCATATCTTGGCGAAGAATGATTTAAGCCCCATGAGATTTATCGGTTTCTGAATAAGGGTTAATTGAGACAATTGCAAATAACGCATTTGCCTTCGGAGAATCAATTGTAAGCGTACTTCTTTAAGACGTCAATCCGAGAAAGAAGAAGATTTATGGAGCTAACCTTTCAATTTTCCAACTTCTATTCTCTGTTAAGGTGTATACAATGCGATCATGTAGACGATTATTACGTCCTTGCCAGAATTCAATTCGGTGTGGAGCCAACCGAAAGCCGCCCCAATGTGGAGGCCTTGGAACCGAAGCTTCATTTTTATATTGCTTCTCTAACTTTTGTACTTGTTCATGTAGCATGGCTCTATTTGCTATGACACTGCTTTGAGAGGAACCCCATGCTCCGAGTTGACTCCCTTTACTTCTTGTCTGGAAGTAGGCATCAGATTCTTCGCTGCTCACTTTACTTATAGAGCCTTCTATCCGAACTTGACGGTTGATTAAAGGCCAGAAAAAGGTCAATGCTGCCTTGGGATTGAGCGATAGTTCTGTACCTTTGCGGCTCTGATAGTTGGTGTAGAATACAAATCCCCTTTCGTCTAATCCTTTCAATAAGACAATCCGAACCGAGGGCTGACCATTGATTGATGTTCCTAGTGCCATAGCATTAGGGGTTGGTATATTGGCCGCTAAGGTTTCTTGAAACCATGTCTCGAAGAGCTCTAGGGGATTTGTTGGAGCAGATGATTTCGATAATGAGCGTTCTCCGTATTCTTCTCGGAGGTAAGCGAGGTTCATGGAATTTCTGTTCATTTTTATAAAAATAGTTGAAATATGATAAGCAATTTTGTATTTCAGATATAGAGATAAAATATATCGTCGATTTTTGTTTAAAAAAAGTAGAGGAACTCACGAAAATGGAAGCCCGTTTTATTTATGTAACCTGCCAAAGCCGAATGCAGGCAGAAGAGATTGGTGCAAAGCTTGTGGAAGAAAAGCTTGTTGCATGTGTGAATATTGTGCCTGGCATGACTTCTATGTATTGGTGGAAAGGGAAAGTCGAGAAGGATCAAGAAGCCATTATGGTTGCAAAAACCATGGCAAATAAGGTAAATATGCTAGTTGAGCGTATCAAGGAATTGCACAGTTATGAAGTTCCCTGTGTCATTTCTCTCCCAATAGTAGGAGGCAATCCTGATTATCTAGATTGGCTTAATACGAGTGTATCATGAAACAGGAGCCTATACATATCAGAAAAGGAGAAGCTCACGATATCGATGCTCTTCACAGACTCATACGTGAGCTGGCCATTTATGAAAAGGCAGAAGACAAAGTTGAAACGACGCCTGAGATTATGCTGCAAGATGGGTTTGGTAAATCTCCCTTATTCGAATTTTTTGTGGCGGAAACGGAAGGCCGAGAGATTGTTGGAATAGCGTTGTTTTACTTTGGATATTCTACTTGGCGAGGGAAGATGATGTACTTAGATGATTTAGTAGTTACTTCAAGTCATAGACGTAAAGGTATTGGCTATCAACTATTTGATGCACTGATTCGATATGCCAAAGCAAACGAGGCTAAGCAACTACGATGGCATGTATTGGACTGGAACGAACCTGCTATTGCTTTCTACGAAAAACTTGAAGCTACACTTGATCCTGAGTGGATTACGTGTTGGTTAAATCGGGAACAAATTTTGACCTATTAAGGATAAGAGATACCTCTGGTGTCTCATTTTGTATATACCTATTCAACTCGAAATAATGAAAATCCATATAACATGAAAATCAATTGAACAGACTCATTCTCATTTCATCATGAACATCAAATTACAGCTGTACACACACTTTTGCACACTCCTGTTCATTACGTTCTTTACAAGCGCAAACGCTCAGGCGGAGGAAAAGGCCCTAGTGATTGATCGAGCACCAGAGAATGTTGCGCAGTTTCTAACACTTAGGAATGAAATTGGGCAAACACCAGAAGGGGGAGCAGCAATGTTTTTGCTCGCCCTACAGCGATATCAAGAAGAACCTTCAGAAGGGTTGAAATTCTTGATACTAACAACCGACAAGAGCCAATTGGTTAAATCCCATGAAGCCGAAAGTTACGGAGGATATACACTTCATAAAGTGGAGCGCACGCGCATGACACAACAATTGGAACAATATCCTTATTTAATCCATTCTTATTTTGCAGGAGCCATTCCAGAAAATGATTACACACCTGCTCCAGCACCTTTTTCTTTTACATTCTCTCTTACATCTTATAGTGGTAGTGAGAAATCTGGGCGAATTCGTTTGTATATCCCTTCTAGTGGGACAGACACCCCGCGCCCGATTACATTACGAAGAGACAACAAAGGAATTTGGAAGGTGACAGAGTATAGTAGTCTTTTAGTAGGAATTCGACTACCTGAAGGCCTAAAAAAGAGTGACTTCTAATAAGAGAAGCACTTTCAAGAAACAAAGCCGAGTATATTCATGGAATATATTCGGCTTTGTTTTTAGGATGTCTATTGTTAAGAAGAATCAGAAACTTAATATTGTCAAGCCAAATGTTCTCTTCTGACAATATATTCCCATCCTTCAATATCTGGAATATGACTAAATCCCATTTGAGCATTGATTGACCGCATCGGGAGATTGCCTCGTATGGAATCTGTATTAATCTGTTCAAAATGTGGGTAGCGTTTGTCAATTTCATATGCCATTGCCGCTTTCATATATTTTGCTAGTTTCTTCCCTTGCCAGCTTTTGGAGACTCCTGTCATAGCTTGCTGCATTACTCGGCCATCGCCTTTAGGAGTATAGCATTCAGACAAGCCAATTAACCTATCATTTTCATCAAATAGGTAAGCATACAAAAATTCTTTGTTCTGTAGTTTTAACGTTTCCTGCTCAAACTTGCAGTATTCAATATCCTTGTCACATTTCCAATGGATCCCAGGCCGCATAATTCCATTAGACAATTCATCTATGAGAGGGGCATATTGGGGATAGAGAGCTTCAGGTATGTCATTGAAGAACCGTAATGTAAGCCCCAGTTCATCTAAGGAAATAGCTTCAAGCCATTTCTTGAGTAAATCCCATCGAATATCTTCTCGCATGACTTTGAAGAAGTCTAGGTAATTTACCGCTTCTAGCCCCCAATGTTTAAATAACTGCAATACCGAATGATGAGAAGCATTTCCATATGCCACAACAAAATCATGCCCTGAAGCATCCATATGTTGCAGTAGCAGTTTTTCTACATAATTAATAAGTGCTAATGGGACATTTTCATACACGCAGCCAAATCCCAAGAAAGGCGTCTTATGAGGAGAGTTTGGGTGCCTCAGGTAGTAAGAAAGAAATGCAATCATTTCTCCATTATGGAGAATTGCATATTCGTCTATGTGTTTATGGGTAAGCCATCTATATTTATTCTCAAAAAAAGAATCGAAGGGCTTGGGGGGAAAGACATCTGAGCTTGAAAAAATACGTGTATGCAGCGTATGGTATTGTTTCCAAATAGTATGATCTTTTGGGAGGAGACGAATTTTGGTGGTATGAAACATAGCTTATCGATAGGAGCGTCTGCGTCTACGACGTTTACGCTTACGTTTTTTTCGAACAATCTTAGGTTGAGGATAACCAAGAATTTCCCACAAAACAGCTTTGCCTGGAAGACGGCTCCAATTGCTTAGGATAATAAGCGTACGCTTTTTTTTCATATCGCGTATGAAGCACGACTTATATCCTTTCCACCAACCGAAGTGAAATACAATATGTTCTTGTCCCCATTTAATTCTCCATCCGAATCCATAATTATCTCTTCCAATTTTCTTTCTTCTTAGGCTCCCCTCTTTGAAGGCTTCTTTTAAGGTTTCTTCGCTTACTAGTGTATTATTATACAATGCCTGATCGAATAGAAATAAATCCCCAACGGATGTATATACGTTTTTGTCACCCGTTACGCCATTGAGAAAACTATCTTCATATACCTGTGCGCCTTTTCGTCTTAGGTATCGATGTCCTTTGGTTGGGTTCTCAAGTTGAGGATTATCTAGGCTATTATATACGAGCGAATGATTCATTCCCAAAGGCTTGAAGATATGCTTCGCGACAAAATCATCGAATTTCTCTCCTGATAGTTTCTCTATTAGGATTGCCAACATCACATAGTTGGTATTACAATAGTGAAAGCGAGAATTAGGGGTATAGTAGAGAGCGGGTTTCTTTTCTTTGAAGATTCGGTATACTTCTTTATTGGGAATGTGTTTCTTTACATCCCAATGGTCTTCTACCAAATACATATAGCGAGATATACCCGAACGATGGTTGAGAAGCTGTCGAACAGTAATGTTCTTATAAGGAAAATCTGGAAGGTACTTGTACACATACTCATCGTATTTCAGTTTTCCTTCTTCCTTCAACATCATGATTGCTGTTGCAGTGAACATCTTTGAAACAGATGCGGCTTGGAAAGAGGATTCTATTTTCACGGAATCACGTGTAAGCGCATTTGCGTATCCAAATCCGTTCTGGTACACAATTTTTCCATTTTCAGCATACAATACAGCTCCATTGAAGCTCTTCGCTTTATGTAAATTTGCGAAGGTCTTGTGGAGTTTGGCTGCTTTGTTGAATCGCTTCAATTCGTCCGAAAAGCCGAATACGAGGGTGTCTACCTCAACCAGTGAGGCACTTTTGAGTGGCATGATACTAGAAATATCAGATGCCATATGAGCAGCACCTTGATATTCAGTACAGGCATAAGGAAACAGTATCATAAATACTGATAAAACCCACCCTAAGGATATATTTGCCAGGAATTGCTTCAAAGAGTTTGCTAATCGTTAAAGAAGATAAACAGTCGTTGCGTAAATACCTTCTGCAAAATAAGTACATATTTCGGAAGGATTCAATACATGTTTAAAACTTATTGCTAGATCATTCATGGGCGATGAAAGATAAAATCGTGTATAGAAAAGCATCATTCAATGGAATTACTAGATTCTAAGCCTAAAACTTGTAACTTTACCTAGTCGAATAAAGTGCCATAATTGCATTGCCCTAAAAAAAATATCCTTGAATCTCCTCATCGAAATATCAGTTCCTGAAATCCAGCGGATAGTGAATGAAACCTACCCTGAAGTATTATATGATGGGGAGATTGATGAGGGCAATGAAGACGCTTTAATTCTTGTCAAGGTGTTCAAAAGAGAGGACATCCGTATCACAACTGTAGACAACAATGTCGTTGTAGTAGCCCCTCTACATATTCGAACGGAGATTAAACGGTGGAAGTTTATGTGGGGAATGCTAAAAGGGATGAATATAACCAATATTGGGGCAAGAGAGTTTGATATTACTGTTCGATATGAAATTAGTTTGAGCTTAGATGAGGATTGGGTATTGACTCCTAAGACATATGCAAGCTTTGAATGGGATCAAGATGCGCAGATAACCATAGGAACCGTTCCTATTAAGATTTCCCGTTTGTTAAGGCCTATCTTTAAACGAGAGATTATTAATGCGGCTAAGGAGATAGATACCTTTATTGAGGAGGAGGTGAATTTTCGGCAGCAAATTCAGGAAGCTTGGAAACTCATGCAAATCCCTTTGCTTGTGGACGAAGAAATGGAAACATGGCAAGCACTTTTTCCGCTTCCATCTAATGTATTTGCAACTCCTATTCGGTGCATGGCTGGGAAAATCAGTATGATGATTGCCCTTGAAACCTATCCAGAGGTATTTATTGGAGAGCAACCCAAGACTCCGCCTTTACGCCCTTTGCCTTCTTTTAAGTTTGTGAGACATTTACCCAGTTACTTTAGCTTGCCTGTAGTAGGGCAAATGTCTTACAAGAAGATAAAAGAGGTTTTTGCACAACAATCTTATGATGTGGGGGATTATGTGGAGGATTTCTTCGTAGAAGACCTTTCATTTGAGCCAGGGAAGGACAAACTCATAATCAATATTCATGCGGTTTGGAAGGTGAAAGTCGGTTTCTTCTCTCGTGAAATCAAAGGAATTATGCGGGTGAGAACAACGGCTTATCGTGATACCCAAACTCGAACAACCAAAGTCAAAATCATTGGGTATGATATTTTAGCGACGGACTTAATGATCCGATTTGCTGATTGGTTAAACCATGATATGCTTCTGAAGGAATTGAATCGTCAAGTAGATGAAGTCCTTCAAGAACAGATTCGCGAAACCAAACAATTGGTACAAACTGCTATTAATGAACCCATTCATGAGAATGCTACCTTGAGAGGACAAGTTGAAAGCCTTACATTGGAGGAGATTTATATTACAGAAACAGGGATTCGAGTAGTAGGCCTAGTAAGTGGTGAAATCTCTGTACGGGTTATTCTCCCTGCACTCCCTCAAGTGTAGCTTGAGATTATTTTCATATCAACTTCCCAGAATATGGAATTGGAGGGCAATTTGGATATAATGATTGTACCAACCATTACCTATAACAGCAGCGGAGCCAGCAGGAAACTTCTCAAAGGATCGAATCGAATAGCCATAGCGTGAGGTAATTGCCAATCGTCTACCAAATTTATATCCAAAGCCTGCTAATACCTTAATATCTGTATTGCGGATATCCGTAACCTCTTGTTTGCCAAAATCCTTTGCACTTAGGAGATACCCAAAGGCGGGGCCTGCAAAAAACTGTATGGCATGGTTATATTCTCCTCCCACATTCAACTCACGATTCAGGTTCAATAAGGGATTGGCCGAAACATACACAAGTCTTGCTGCGAAGGGTACACCAGCAGCTTCCACTTCACGACTTCCCAATTGTTCAATCATAATTTCGGGTTGGATAGCGAGAAGGTCATTGAATTTGTAGTTAGCGAATAAGCCCAAAGCATAGCCCAATTTCTTATATCCCCCAAAGTTATCTCCATCCACTTGGCTTGCATTGAACCCTACAATAGCTCCCCCTGTAAACCCTTGTCCGAATAATCCGAAAGGCAAGCATAGAATAAGCAGAAGTGTAATTAGTCGATTCATATCTTTATACATTAGTGATGGGTATAAAAGTCGGAAAAAATGTGTCGGTGTGCAATATATAAATCCTAGCATACCCTAAATTGTTAGAGATCCCTATTTGGGAAAATCACATTATTTCTTGTACTTATCCCTTCGTAGAGAAAGAAACAATATGGCAGACGAACTAAAAGATTTGAATATTCGGTGGGAGCTTTTGGTACATAAACTAAGAGGAATGTTCCAACAAAAAATGACAATGGAATCAATTCTCTTCTTAATTGGTTTACGCGAATTGGGCGGGAATCCTCACCAAGATTTCACAAAAGAGGAAAAGGTAGATTTGATGCATATTGCAATATGTCGTTTGTTTGCAGCTTCTGGCTACTATCGTTTATCACATCTTGATCAAGACGGTTGGCCTCATTGGGAGCTCATGAAGCCTTTGCCTCATACAGATATGTTTTCCCAAACCACATTATTGAAAGTACATATACTCGAATACTTTGATGAAGTATTTGAGGAAGACGAATAAATACACATCTTATATTTCCTAATGTTTTAAGCAAAACCATAATGAAGCGACAACACTATTATTCGGGAGCTAAGTGGGAAAAGATTGTAGGATATTCAAGAGCGGTTAGGGTGGGATCCTTTATTGAAGTTGCAGGAACCGTAGCTGCTAAAGAGGGAGAGATTATGTATCCTAAGGACGCATATCGCCAAAGCCAATATATTTTTGGGATTATTCGGAAAGCTTTGGAAGAACTTGGTGCTTCAATGGAAGATGTCGTTCGGACGCGGATGTTTGTGACAGATATTAGCGAATGGGAAGGAGTTGGGCGTGCACATGCCGAATGTTTCGCCGATATTTGTCCTGCCTCTACTATGCTTGAGGTGAGTGCATTGGTTCATGAAGATCTAGTTGTAGAGATAGAAGTAAGCGCAATTATATCAGAATAAATAAAAAGAAATACCTAGGGCCATGGTCGTGAACCCTAGGTAGCATCGTGTCTGATTGTTTTACTGACAGTGGATAAGAACACGTAATAACCTACTCAGAAAATGTTTAACTAACGCTTTTTAAAAATCTCCTATCTTGCTAAGCAAACGAGTGGGCTTACTGTCTTTCTCTGCCATATAAGCGATAGGATAAATTCGCTTCATTCGTCGGTCTATATCTTGTATCGTGACTCGGCCGTCACTATCTTCATCTAGGCCGCTGTTTTGTTTATATGCTTCAGAGGGGTTCGCATAGAGAGTATAGCAAAACTCTTCTTCTCGTGCTTTTGGGTATAGGACAGCCAAATAGAAATCTGTTAGGCTGTTATACTCTCCATATCGTTCTGCTACCGTTTTGAAGTACATATACACATAGTTTAATTGTTCTACATGCGTTAAGCTTTTCAGTTCTTTCACAGTAGTGCCAAAATCTTTGGCTGTTTCTGGCATCCATTGAATGAGGCCTGTTGCGCCACTCCCTTTGTGGTTTTTTACAGCCGCATTGAACTTTGATTCAGAATACATGACAGCCATGAGCCACTCAGGCGGAACATCTAGCTCTTGTGCTACAGAGCGAACCTTCATCTCAAACATATCTGTATTGTGTACAAATACTTGTGCTTTATCCATGAGGTAAAGGTTTTCTTGCTCCTCCTTTTCTTTTTTAAAAAACGTAGTGAAATTGGAGACGCTATGCGTAATAAGGTTGCTAATGAGGATGGCTGCAATGATGAGTCCTAACCCTCGGTTATTGAAAGGAGCAAACCCGCCAGATGGTCGAATAGGGTAGTGGTTAGGTGCTCCATAAGGATTACGTCGATTGTAAGTGCCCATAGTCTCTATCTTATAATTGCCAACAGTATTAGTGATAACTTTTTGTTTCTATAGTAAAATTACTAAATAAATTATCTGATGTCAATAGTATAACGTAGATTTTTGCCATTGTAGCTCTCTTAGATGTGTAAAAACCTAAGAGTTATTAACAATAATGCTAATATTTTTGTACAATTGAATTGTGGATATTGTGCCGAGGCTGTGGATATTATATCCTAAATAATTGATTCTGAGTGTTTATAAAGATATAGATGATGATACACAAATTGTGGAAAATTTTTCTGAGTATCTGCCTATTTGGAGGAGGAATATCCCTTACATCCCATGCTCAAACGGATTGTAGTAGCTTGACCATCGCTGCAAACTTCTCTTTTTCTATAGATGAGTTGACAGTTTCCTTTAACGACCAATCTTCTAGTACAAGTATTTACCAATTGTATTGGGCTTTTGGAGATGGAGATACAGTGATGACACAAGGTGGTGATTCCGTTGTTCATACCTATGCCCAAACAGGAGCGTATCTCGCATGTTTAATTGTAGAGGCTTTTCTGCCCAATGGGGACAGCTGCTACGATACCCTTTGCCAAGTAGTAGATGTCCGAAATACTCCTTGTGTGGGCTTTGTGTCTTTGTTTACTTTGGCTGTGGATAGCTTTTCGATTTCTGTAATGGATTTATCCCAACCCAATAGTGATTCCTCATATTGGAGTTTTGGAGATGGGGTAATGGCCAGTTCGGCTGGCAATGGAACCAGCGTTTCCCATACATATACAACAGCAGGAAGTTATCAGGTATGTTTACGGGCAGTCACCTATGTTGATTCTATCCGATGCGAAGATGTGAGTTGTGCCGTAGCGGATATTGGGATTACAAGCCTAGACCAAAATATGAGCGAAAATATAGGCGATATATGGTGGGATGGGCAAAGAATCAGAATTGATTGGAGAACAACTAGACATGTGGGAGGAGTCATAGAGATATATGAGCCGAATGGCCGTATAATCGGGCGGAGAAGGTGGGATTCGAACCCTCTAGACGCTTTTGATATTCCTTTAAAGCAAGGCGTATACTTTGTACGGGTGAGGATAGGTGGGCAGTTGGGTATTTGGAAGCTTATTCGTCCATAGTTTCTTCCTCTCTATCTGCTAGAGGGCTAGGGAGACGGATGAGGTAGCTGGCCATAACGGCTAACCCACAAGGAAACCAAATCCATTTTAGTTCGCTCAAGATGACCCGTACGCCCCATTCGCTAAAAAAGGCCGCAGCATGGATAGGAGACACTAGCACAGGACGAAAGGGGAAAAAGTAGCGGTATCCATCAAAGGGAGCAAATAAAGCTACTCCTAAGCCTCCATTGGTTAAGGCATCTAGAAGCGCATGACTGGCCGTACACAGAAAGAAATACAGAGCTAAACTCCACCAAGCTTTAGACCCAATGGAAATACGACGGTAAAATAGGAGGGGAATTAATCCGCCTAAAATGGCAGAAAAGAAAAAGGAGTGCGTAAACCCCCGATGCCCAAACATATCATGATAAGGAACTCCATAATAGAATCCAATTACATCGGCATCGGGGATAATCGCACAGAGCATGCCTAAAATCCAAAACTTTAGGCCATGCTTTTGAGCACTAAGCACCTTACCAATTGCCCATGCAGAAAATGCATGTGAAAAGGCAGAAGCCATTATTGTTTAATAATTTTCGCTGTATAATGATGACCTTCCTCATCCCATACACGGAGGAAGTATAGGCCTTTCGGGAAGGAAGCCAAGGACATCTGCGTTTGATTATCAAAAGCATCAAGTGTTTGAAGGGAGCCAATCATTTTACCCGATAAATCGTATAGGGCAAACTGAAGTGTGTTTTGACCTATAGTTCGTTCGATTTGGAGGAAGTCTTGGGCAGGATTGGGATATACACGTATAAAACCTACATCGAATAGAGATTCGTCTACTTTGGTTGCAGTACCAACACCTACCCATATACAAAGGGTATCATTGCTTGCATTCTGATCGTTCACTCCACTTGCCCACATACAAATCTCATAACCAATTTGATCCGAAGGAACCGCCCATAGTTCCGCATGCACAAACTCCATGGTGTCATTAGGAGCTAAGACGATAGAATCGGATAGAATAGCCGTTTGAACACTCCCTCCATTAACAGCATAGTTCACCTGAACTAGGCTATCTGCTACGAGGGTATCAGAACCATAATTTACGAGTGCGGCTTTGATACGAACAGTATCCATAGGTTGGAGGGTGTCACCTACATCTGGCAGTCGGAGGTTGAGAATGCTAAGATCATTCGTTTCGACTTCTGCTAATCTGACATCGTCCAATACCAAGATGAATTGATCCTTAGAGATATGGCGGAAAGCAATGTATACACTATCGTTTGCATAGGCCGCCAAGTTTACCGAGCGATAATCCAATGGATAGCTCTCATCTTCAATGATGGCCAATGCCTCTTCAGCAAAGAAACCTGTAGTATCGGGTGTAGTAGTGGAGATACGAACCTCATAATCTTCAGGGAAATAGCGATCCTGTGAATAAGCATACCATGAAAGACAGGTGTTGGTTCCTAGGCCGACTTTGGGTAGAATCAGCCAATCTTCGGAAGCGATGGTATCTTGATACCAAGAAGGGGAGATTGCCACTTGGTTTGCATTGTCTTTGAAATCAACATGGCCTTGCCATCCTCCTCCATTGACAATGTTCTGTAAGTAATCATTGGGAGCTTGTCCATCAAGATCAAGAATCATCCAATCAGCAGGTATACCATTGTCAAAAGATTCCTCTAGCAAAGTTGTTCCTCCACAAGGGAAGGAGCGTAGCATGATTGACTCTGTATGTTGGGGTTCGAGGCCCGACCGACTAATCGTTTGAGCCTGTAAAGGCATAGTGTATATAAAGATTGCTAATAATAAGCAGTATTGTGTAAGATAAGGAGTGGAATGCATACAAGCTTGTGTTTTATTCTTCAATAGATTCGGTTAGAGAATTGTGGGATTGAAAAGTCAGCCAAAACTATAACAAAAAGTCATCATCACCTAACCCAAAACGAATCCCTTTATAATGCAAATACTCAAATTACCTGTTGTAATTTGAGTATGCACAATGATAAATGATTGTGTATTCTATATATCTTAATATACAATACCTTTCTTGTCTTTGAGCTCTTTCAATACCGCGTAGATTCCACGCTTATTAATGATTCTAAGAGCCTTAGAAGAAACTTTTAGCGTAACCCAACGATCCTCTTCAGGAATGTAGAATCTTTTCTTCTGCAAGTTAGGATAAAATTTTCTACGGGTTTTATTATGTGCGTGAGAAACATTGTTCCCAGACATAGGTCTTTTTCCTGTTATATCACAAACTCTCGCCATGGCGTTCTATCTCTTTATTTGTTTTGAACTGAATCGGCTGCAAATATCCCTATTATCGCTTACTTATGCAAATAATATTAGAGATTTTGTAGGGGATAATTAGCCGAATATATACGATAAACGAGTGCTATTATGGGCTTTGTTTTACTCCCCACCAATAAGTTTTACCCCAAGATAAATAGTTCGGGGGCGTAGGGGACCATAGGAATAAGCTGGGTCGCGTAAGGGCCCTATATCAAAGTCCTCTTGGTAGTGGTTTAGAAGGTTTTGTGCTCCTCCATATACTTCTATTCCAAAGGCTTCTTTGATATCAAAGGTATACCCAATGCGACTATTGAGTTCGAAGAAATCACGTGAACGAATGAGTTCATCAGCGGCTATATAGCCTGCGAAGTGAGGCACCCACATTGTACCTGTGTATACGCCTGAAACGGAAACGGCCAGTTTGGGGGTTGCATCCCAATTGACGAGGAAGTTTCCATATAGATTGGGTGTACGAAGGAAATCACGGGTAAGGTTTTCGGGGCTGACCTCGGCAGACCAAGCCAAAACATCATCGTAGAAGCTTTGTTGGGCGGTAAAACCACTTTGGAATTGGAGTTGTTCAATAGGGGAAAGCTTTAGTTCGAGGTTGATGCCCCGTACCGTTGCACCTGTACCGTTTCGTTTTTCTATAATAGGCAAGGTAGTCCCCTCTAATTCTTCTAAAATGAAGGGATTGTGGAGGCGTGTCCAAAATCCTTCCATGACGAATTCCATTTGTACATCTCCGAATGTAGGGGCGTAATCGAAGGATAGCATATAGCTATCGGAGGTCTCGGATTGAAGGCTAGGGGATAAGCGAATCGCCTGAATTTGCCCCCCAATGAGTTGGGCATGTACATCCTCGGAGAATACCTGAGGAGCGCGGAATCCTCTTGCATAGCTAGCCCTCATCTGTAAATCTTTGCGTAAATCGACCAAGGCATTGGCACGGGGATTTACCAACCATTTCTTTGTGAGGTTGTTGTAGTCTAGTCGGGCTCCTCCAACAAGTCGAATACGCTCATGAGCAACCCATTCCTGTTGGGCATAGATCCCTAATAAGTGGAGGGTCTGATCAACATAGAGGTTGTAACCAGGCTTTTCGTCTATCATCCGATTGGCCTTGTATTCGGTTCCAGCTGTGAATACCCCCCGCTTCTTATCAAGGGTGTAGCTATATTGAGCCCCTGTAGTAACCGTCCAATCATCTGTTTGGCCATATCCATTGATATCCTCTCCTCCTCCATAGTAGTTGTCCATCTTGGTGAATTGGTTGGAATTGTATATAGAGAACTTATGAGCGAGATCTTCAGAGAATTGTTCGTAGCTGAGGTTTACGCCGACGACCCTGTTTTCGAGTTGTTCAGTGATATCCGTTTGATGGGGTTCTAGGTCAAAATCGTTCCCTCCACGGCGGAACTCACGTATATTATGAAACTCTAAACTGAGTTTTTTTCGTAGCATTGGGCGATAAAAAGCCTTGAACCCAAAGGTGCTATTTTGTAAAATCGGGATTTCTGAATACTCATCCCCATTATGGTCATAGGCTTGGCGGTCTCGATACATACCGAAGATAGAGATTCCACTTTTGAGGGATTTGGTGACGAGGGTTGTATTGAGGTTGAGGGCTCGATCTCCAGCATTAAGACCAATAAGGCCATAGTATCCGCCAATTTGGAAGCTATTCTCTACGGGGTCTTTGGTGATGACATTGATAGTTCCTGCAATGGCATTTGATCCATAGAGGGCAGACCCCCCTCCTCGAATTACCTCCACTCGCTCAATCATACTCGCAGGAATTTGTTCCAATCCATAAATTCCGTTTAGGGCACTAAAGATAGGACTTCCATCGATGAGTACCTGGGAGTATTGGCCGCTCAATCCATTCATCCGTACTTGGGTAAACCCACAATTCTGGCAATTCGCTTCCATACGAAGGCCAGGTTGAAAGCTAAGGCCTTCTGCTAGGTTAATGCTTTGGGTAGAAGTAAAAGTTCGAGAATTGATGACATTGACGATAACAGGAGCTTCCTTTCGACTAATTTCGTTTCGGGTAGCAGAAATGACGACCTGTTCTAGTCCCAGAATGTCCTCTTTCATTTGGATGACAATTTCCTTCATTTCTCCTGCTTGAACGGCAACTTCTGCTTCTGTTTCCTTATATCCCAACATCTGAGATTTGACACGATAGGTGCCTTCGGATAGGTTGGGGAGGGCGAAATGCCCATGTTCATCGGCAAAAGTTCCCATCTCTGTACCCTCTATCCACACTTTTGCATGGCCTAGACCTTCTGCTCCATCCATGATTTGCCCCTTTATCCCTGTATCTTGGGCAAACGATTCTATACTTATCAATAAGCTGACAAACAGTATAATATATAGACGCATATATATGTATTCTTTATCTGAGAAAATAACTGCTGCAAATATATAGAAAGATAATTTTAGATTTGTCTAAAAAAAGACTTTTGGAGTACATGGAAATACAAATTTAATCTTTAGGTTATTTCTGCCAACCTACTTATGCAATCTGTGCGATGTTCAACGAATGCAAATCATTATGCTTTTCGAATTACCATTTCTCGTTAGAATATCTTATTTTACCAAACGACATACTTTATAATTGCTCTAAATCTTACCATTATGAGGAGATGTTTACTACTAATGTGTCTATTGGTGTGGAGCACTGTGGGTCTTTTCGCGCAAAACATCACACTATTAGGCAATGTATCAGACAATAGCACAGGAGAAGCCCTTGTTGGGGCAGCAGTTATTGTCAAAGGTTCTAATCAAGGGGTATATTCGGGAGAGAGCGGCGACTTTAAGTTGGTGCTTCGAGATCCTGAATATCCAATTGAATTGGAGATAAAATACTTGGGGTATACGACCCAAACGATTGCAGTCGAAAACCCGAAGGAAAAGATTGTTGTGAAGATGATTCCCTTTGTTTTACCTAGCGAAGAGGTGGTCATTACGGCTTCAAGGGTGAGTGAATCCTTAGCCGAATCCCCAATCTCTATTGAAAAGATGAATGCCCGTGCGGTACAAAGTGTCGCTTCAGGTGATTTCTACGAAGCATTGGGTAACCTAAAAGGAGTCGATATTGTGACCTCTAGTATTGGTTTCAAATCCTTCAATACCCGCGGATTCAATACGACCTCTCCCGTGCGGGTCGTACAATTTATTGATGGGATGGATAACCAAGCGCCAGGGTTGAACTTCCCTGTAGGAAACCTTGTCGGAGCCGTAGACCTCGACATCCAAAGCGTAGAGGTGGTGACAGGGCCTGCTTCAGCTCTGTATGGGCCCAATGCCTTTCAGGGGGTTGTGAATATGCAAACCAAGGATGCCTATAACTTCCCTGGCCTTAGTGTCATGCTAAAGGGAGGAAGTCGGAGTTGGATGGAAGGCCAATTTCGGTATGCCCGAACCCTAGACAAGAATAAGAAATTCGCGATTAAACTGACGGGGGCATACAAACGAGTAGAAGATTGGGAGGCCACAGACGAAGTTGCTAATCGATATGGCAATGTAGAAACGGAATTGGATCTCAGTTCTATTACACGTCAATTGCAGAACAGTGATGATCCTGAGACAGCAGAGGACTTCACTGCCATCAATGCCTATCTCGATTTCTATCCTCGTGCCAATCCTGGCAAAGTGGATGTTGAAGCTCCTGGTTATCTAGAAACAGAATTGGCGGATTACCAGACGGAGAGCCTGAAAGCAGGATTGAACCTGAATTATAAACTGAAGGACAGCCTAATTTTATCGTATGATGGGAAACTAGGCCGCGGAACGGCAGTCTATCAGGGAACCAATCGCTATAGCATCAACAATATCCTTTTCCATCAACATAAGCTTCAACTAACTGGAAAACAGTTTTTTGTGAAGGCCTATACCACTATTGAAGATGCTGGAGATTCTTATGATATGGTCTTTACGGGGATTAACCTCTCTCGTGCCGCCTTTGGTGATTATGTTTCAGAATATCTCGGCGCCTACTTCTCTACTTTAGATACCTTAACCAATGGTTTCTCGGATGGGGCAAATGATGCAGAGATTGCACAAGCGCATAGCAATGCGAGAATCGCAGCAGGAGGTGTTTGGTACCAGCCAGGCACTGCCGTATTTGATTCGGCTTATAATGCAATTGTGAACAATTCGGATTTGCAATCGGGCTCGAAATTCGTGGATAAGTCGGCCTTGCAGCATATAGAGGCACAATACAATTTTGATTTTGACTTTGCCGATGTAATTGCAGGGGCAACCTTCCGTCGATATGATCCCCAATCCTTTGGGAGTATCTTCAGCGATACCCTTGTAAACCCAGCAGATACTTTGCCTGATGGTTCGGCTAATTTAGATGCGGACTTCTTTAATATTTCTTCTTTCGAAGTGGGAGGATTTGTACAGGCGAGCAAACGCTTCTTGGACGATCGATTGCGCTTGATTGCCTCCATTCGATTCGATAAGAACCAGAATTTTGACGCACAATTTTCGCCTAGAGGAGCCATTGTGTTTACCCAAGGTAAGCATACCGTTCGGGTATCAGGGCAATCAGCCTTCCGAACGCCTACATTGCAAAACCAATATATCTACTTGAACCTTGGCCCTATTCGATTGGTGGGAAATATCAATGGGTATGACAACCTCTATACCCAAGAATCGGTTGAGTCATTTCTGGATACCTATGATAGCACTTTTGTTGTGGATCCGAGTATTCTGCAAGCCCTTCCACTAGCTCCCATCCAACCTGAGCAAGTCCGAACGATAGAATTGGGCTATCGAACGACTATAGGAGAAGACCTGTTCATCGATCTGGTAGGATACTACAATAGCTACAAGAACTTCATTGGAGATGTGCGGGTGTATCAGCCTTTGGGAGGAGCGCAAGTAGGGGAGGAGACTGGGCCCGATGCGGTATTGACGGGGAATGTGGAACTCCTACAAATTCCGACCAATGCCCAACAGACTGTATCTTCCTATGGAGGTTCGATTGGGTTAGCCTATTATATTGGGAAAGGGATTTCGACTACAGCCAATTATACCTTTGCCGATATCAACCTAAATAATGTAGACGACCCTATCATTCCAGGCTTTAATACCCCCAAACATAAGGTAAACATTGGCCTACAGGGGAATAAAGTGGTGAAAGGCTTTGGGTTCAATACACATTTCCGTTGGCAAGATGGCTTCTTCTGGCAAAGCTCATTCGGCGATGGAGATGTGCCCGCTTACCAGACCCTCGATGTACAATTGAACTATGTGTTTACTAAGTGGAATACCACCTTGCGGGTTGGTTCCTCCAATGTTATTGGCCAAGAATACCGAACGGCTTACGGTTCCCCTCTCATTGGCCGATTGATTTATGGATCGCTTACCTTTAACTTTGATAAACTCTAATGACCTTCCGAAATACCTTAATATGATGAAACGATCGACCTTACTGCTGACTTGTCTTTGCTTGCTTTTGACTGGCTCTATCTATGCCCAGAATAACAATGGGCAATTGGATATGGCAGAAGAGTTTTCGACTCCTATCACGGTGCCCTTTGAGATGCCTGATGGAACTACCTTGATGACGGATGTCTACTTGCCTATTACCCGAGACTGTTTGATGGTCTCTTTGGATATTCCTTTGGTGGGTAACCAAACCTTAGAGTTGATTCCAAAAGGAACCCAATTGATTGTATATGATAGCCTAAATGGGGACGTAAATCCCAATCCCTATCAATTGCCGATGGTATTGACCCGAACGCCTTATAATAAAGGAGATGGGGATGATTTGGCAGGTACGCTTTTCTCTATTTTGGGATATGCCTATGCGTTCCAAGATATGCGAGGCCGTTATTCGTCTGAAGGGGTATATATGCCCATGTATAGTGATAGTTGGAACAAAAATCCCTATCACCCAGATTTCGGTCATGTGCTGGATGTAACGGATCTTTCTGATCCTAAAAATGGGAACAAGCATGAAGATGGCTACCACACCATTGAATTTATTCGGAACAATTTGACGAGAGAGTACGACCTTGATAGAGATGGAATTCCCGAAACGACAGACCTTATCTACAATGGTACCTTGGGAATGTTTGGGGCATCTGCATTGGGGAATACCCAATACCAAGCGGCAGCGGCTCACCGAATTGACCCTAATCAGCCTGGCCTAAAGTGTCTCGTTCCGATTGTGGCAACGAATGAGCATTACCGCTTTACGGGTTACCAAAATGGAGTATTCCGTGATCGAATTGTGACAGGTTGGATACGGGGACAAATATTCGATGTGGAGGATGAATTCATTGATATGGACGATGACATTCACAATGATCTGCATACTTCCAGTGATTATGGATTGCCCAATAAGTTTATGGCTGCCAATATGGCCATTGACCATTTTAGTACGGTACAATATGGAGGCGTTGCGGGCTATTACCCTAACTCTCGTGGGAGAGCCGATATGGATGCCTCAGCCGCACCTGTGAATGAGCAAGGAGAAGGGGATGCTAATGGACAATATAGCCGCTATTCGAATATGGAAGTGCCGGCTTTCCATATTACAGGTTGGTGGGATATCTTTACCGATGGTCAGATTGAAACCTGGGATTTGATGCGGAAGAACCTTGATCCTGCATTGGGCAATAACCGTATGCAGAAGCTTATCATTGGCCCTTGGGCACACCAAACCATTGGAAGCCGAGAAACAGGGGATATGAAAGATGATTTTAAATATCCTGAGAATGTGATTGATATTCTGGGGATTGATTTAGGGGGATTGAATGAGGATGATATTGATGTCGGGCGCGTATTGGGTTCTGAGTTGATGAGTTGGTATAGATTCAACCTCAATGCCGATGAGAATGTGAATGTAGGAGAGCCCAAAGCCTTATTGCCTGAAAGCAATGTATGGCAAGATTTGGGAGGGCTTGCATCTATTCGAGTGCCTGCGGAAGATTTCTATATCAATTATGATGAATTGATCAATTTTATTAGCGGACAAGAGGGATTGCCTAGTATTCCTGTGGAGGTCGAAATCTTTGGTAGCAACCAGTCTTTTGATGTTGATGTTCCTGCATTGGGAGAAGCTTTATTGCCTGAACTCTCAGGGACGGATGAACCTGTTCGCCCTCCTCGCTTACTAGATTATAATGAAATTCCTGATGTACGTTTCTATCTTGTTGGGCCTGTGAATGATGGCATACCCGAAAATGCAAATGTGGGGAATTATTGGATGGGAGCTGAGGAGTTTCCTTTGACTCAAGACATCCAATGGACTGATATGTACCTCCACCAAGATGGTTCGATTACAGACAATGCGCCAACTACCGATGAGGGATATAGTATCTATGTACATGATCCTGATGATCCTGTTTTGACAACAGGAGGAGCGAATATGATTGTACGAACGCCACAAGATGACCGCGATAGCCAAGGACAAATGAACCTAGCAGATCCTGATTTCGCGCCTTATTCTATGGATCGCCCTGGGGTTGTGCATTATACAACCGATGAATTTGTAGAGCCATATACCATCATTGGCTATCCTGAAGTGAAACTCTATGCAAAGTCGAACCCTGATGGCCTCGCAAGTGGGCCAACAGATACTGACTTCTTTGTACGAATCCTTGATGTGTATCCTGATGGAAGAGAAATGTTTGTGGTGGAGGGAGCGGTAAATGCTCGCGCCCGCGAGTATGCTCGTTCGATTGTGATGGGAGAAGAAGACCGTAATGCGCCTTTCTCTAATATTGAAGCAGGTCAAATCTATGAGTATTACTTCTCGCTTATGCCTATTGGGTATGTTTGGGGCAAAGGCCATCGTATGAAAGTCCTGATTAGCAGTAGCAACTATACTCGCTACCAAGTGAATCCGAATTTGCCAATTCAGGAGGGCGAATTCTTCCGACGCAAGCCAGGCGACGGACAAGGCTATACCTATAATGGAACCTTTATGTTGCCAAGAGTGGCGGTACAACGAATCCACTTCTCGCCCGACCACCCAACCAAACTCCGCCTTCCCGTCTATCGTGGAACCATCACCGACCTCGAATCTGATCTCGAAGGCACGACGGCTTCTCTCGGACTCGTAGCCTATCCAAACCCTGCAACGGATGTTCTTTCGATATTTGTTAAGGAGAAAGGGCAGTTCGACTTGACCTTACGCAATGCCTTGGGGCAGGCCGTTATGCAGAGCAGCTTTGTGGAAGAAACAAGCCTAGAAGTGAGTCACCTGCCCAAAGGAGTCTACTTTGTAACGGTCACTTCAACGATTTCAGACCAAAGCTTTAGCCAGAAAGTGATTATCAAGTAAGGCATATCACATTGTCTTAGGACAATAAACAACATCATAATGGGCCTAATTGGGAGGATACAGCCTCTCAATTAGGCCTTTTGGGTTGTGGGTTCATGAAAAGCTGCATAAAACAGGCAATACTATGGCGAAATATGATCTGTTACCTGCATATTTTGCCATGATAGATACTCGCTGCTGAAGCGGCATGTTTGCGATTGGGGCAAACGAGTCTGTCTGCTGAAGCAGCATGTTTGCGATTGAGGCAAACGAGTCTGTCTGCTGAAGCAGCATGTTTGCAATTGGGGCAAACGAGTCTGTCTGCTGAAGCGGCATGTTTGCAATTGGGACAAACGAGTCTGTTTGCTGAAGCGGCATGTTTGTGATTGGGGCAAACGAATCTGTTTGCTGAAGCGGCATGTTTGCGATTGGGGCAAACAGAGTTGTTTACTGAATCGGCATGTTTGCAATTGGGGCAAACGAGTCTGTCTGCTGAAGCGGCATGTTTGCGATTGGGGCAAACGAGTCTGTTTGTTGAAGCGGCATGTTTGCAATTGCAACCGCCAGACTTGGCGGTAACGATGGCAGAACTTCCAGTGGTTCCGCCAGACCTGCCTGCCCCACTGTATAACATGCCGATGCGACAAGCAGCTTTCGTAGCTACGATTGCAAACATGCCGCTTCTACATTCAAGCTTGTCCGTCCCAATCGCAAACATGCCGCTTCTACAGCGAGAGCTGGCGGTCGCGATTGCAAACATGCTGCTTCAGCAGACAACTCTGTTTGCCCCGATCGCAAACATGCCGCGTCTACAAACAGTTCTGCTTGCCCCACTGGAAGTTCTGCCATCGTTACGGACAAGGCTGCTATCCCCAATTGCAAACATGCCGTTGCTATAGCGAGCCTTGCCTGCCCCTATGCATAAGAATCTCCCAAAATATATTTTATGTCTTTTTACGTAGTGATACGTTTCTGTCTATCGAACGCCTTGTCTCTTCTCATCCCCAAAAGTGATTCATAAGCCCCCTGATTTATCTGGCAGGAACCCTCAAATCCCCTAAAAATTCTTATCTTTAGGGAAGCAATAGGCAAAGACAGTATGATAAAGATACCATATGGCATAAGTGACTTTGGAGAATTGAGAAGGAAAGGAAGTTACTATGTAGACCGAACTTCCTACATTGAAGCTTTAGAGGCTGATACCTCAGCAGAATATATACTCTTCCTTCGCCCTCGTCGGTTTGGAAAAAGCCTATGGATTTCGACCCTCCAACATTATTATGGCCTTGAGTATAAGGACGATTTTCAGCGTTTGTTTGGAGATTTGTACATTGGCCAAAATCCTACTCCAGAAGCCAATAGCTATAAGGTATTACGGTTTAGTTTTAGCAGTATTGATACCCAAAGTCCTGAACGAGTGGAAAAATCCTTCTGGATTCGAGTTAGACAAGGGATTCAAGAGTTTCTGGGACTTTATTACCCTGATGAAGATAGAAGCTGGATTTACCAAGAGATGTCCTCCGCTAATTTATTGGGAGAACTATTCTCTTATCTTGTGAACAAGGGAGATCGTAAGACTCTTTATGTGCTTATAGATGAATATGACCATTTCGCTAATAAGTTATTAGAAGGAGGAAAACAGGTCTTTTTAAAGCTTGTCGGGGGGAATGGTTTTGTACGAACGTTTTATGAAGCCTTAAAGGAAGGAACAATAAGTGTTGTAGGGCGTATCTTCATCACAGGCGTCTCTCCTCTTACGCTTGATAGTCTATCTAGTGGTTTCAATATAAGTCGAAACTATTCTCTTAAGCCTCTTTTTCATGATATGCTGGGCTTCCGAGAGGAGGAGGTGATAGAGTTGTTGCAGCAATTGGAGTTCACAGGTCAAGCATTAGTAGATATATTGCAACGGATACGAGCATGGTATGATGGTTATCGCTTTCATAAGAATGCACCATACGGTTTGTACAATCCTGATATGGTGCTCTACTTTGCAAGTGAATACCTACCAAGCTTTATCATTCCAGAGAATCTGCTCGATACCAATATTGCGAGTGATTATGGAAAGATTCGAGCCTTAGCTCGTTTAGGGGATAAGGAGTGTATCAAGGTACTTGAAAAATTAGTACGTCATGAAGATTATCCTGCAAGTTTGACGCTCAAGTTCAATCTCGAACTGGATTTTACCGCAACCGATTTCGTCAGTCTATTGTATTATATGGGGTTGTTGACGATGAAGGGAGAAAAGGTCTTTCGTCCTAATTTTGGCATGCCCAATTATGTGATTGAAACGCTCTATTACGCATACTTCCTGCAAATTCTTCGAGAACGTACTCAATTGCCTATTCGATCTTTAGAAATAGACGAAGCTGTGGTGGATTTGGCCTTGCATAATGATTCCGCTCGCTTCATTGCCTTGGCTGAAAACCTCATGCAAAACCTCTCGAACCGAGACTCCCTTAATTTTGGGGAGAAGCATCTCCAATCGATTTTATTTGCGCTCTTATTTCCAACTAATATCTATAGCGTTATCACGGAATACGAAGTTGGCCGACGCTATGTTGATGTATTCCTCCAAAGGCGAGATGATTCCCTTGATATCAACCAATTTCTCCTAGAGCTTAAGTACCTACCTAAATCCCATGCCTCTCAATTAGAGAAAGTGCGCAAAGCGGGGGTTGAACAACTCCAAGCCTATGCTTCTCATGAGCGATTTAAGAAAGAGCCTCGTTTGCATGCCTATATAATTGTGTTTGTGGGGGCAAAAGCAGAGGTTGTGGAGGAGGTTGATATTTGATTGTACACAAAGCATAAATGTATATATACCAAAACCCCTTCGATTGAACAATGGAGTTCTATCGAAGGGGTTTGCATTCGGAAATCGATTCTTTTCGTTTATGTATAGAATTCTATAAATTCTATAAACTTATCAATCTCTTCTTTATTATTATAGATATGGGTTGAGAGTCTGAGGGAGTTGAGGCCACTTTCGGGTACAATTCGGATACGAAAGTTATGCTTACTCGCAATCCGAGCGAATTCTTTATAGTCTGTGCGAGGCATACGGAAACCAATGATAGGCCCCCGAGAGCGTGCCTCGGTAGGGGTAAGCATTTCTATGCGGTCGCCAAGGTTAATGAGTCGCTCTTGAAGGTAGCCACTTAGATGGCGTACGCGTTTATCAATGCGTTCTATCCCAATATTAGAGAGGAATTCAATTGCCGCTTCGAGTCCTTTGTATAGGGCAATGTTTTGGGTTCCATAATGGTATTTATAGCCATTGGGTTGGTAACCTGATAGTGCCATTCGTTCTACCTGTAAGGACCAGCCTGTATCCGATCCACTCCCTACAAAGATAGGCGCAACTTCCTCAATTAAGGGCTTCCGAATATACAGAAAGCCTGTTCCTTTGGGGCCAAGCATCCACTTATGCCCACAACTTGCATAAAAGTCGCAGCCCAATGCCTTTAAGTCGATATTGGTAGAACCAGGGCCATGCGCTCCATCTATAAAGGTTCGAATGCCTTGTCTACGAGCAATTTCGGCTATCTCCTTGATAGGTAATACATGTCCGAGGGTACACGTAATATGCGGAATAGCAATGACTTTGGTTCGGCGAGTGATGAGCGACTTGATTTGGCTGATGTTTTCCTCAGCTGTTTGGGCAACCTCCAGTATTTTGATCCGAATATTGTCCCGTTTCATCCGATGTAGCCAAGGGAGGGCATTGCCTACATGTTCATGATTGGTCAAAATGACTTCATCCCCCAATTTCAATTGTAGGCCTTGGGCAACGATATTGATGCCTTCTGTTACATTATGGGTTAGAACCAATTCGGCTGTATCGACATTGAGGAATTCGGCTAAGGCCGATTTCATCGATTTGTCCTTCCCGTATTCCCCTGTATGGTTTACGCGATAGGTTTCCTGCTGAATGGCATCTACAACAGGGTAGGGGGAAGGGCCCATCGTCCCATTGTTCAAGTATATCTTATCCTTTTTGAGTGGGAACTGTTGGCGGATTAAATGCCAAAACTGCTCCTCGCTTAGGTTTGTTTTATCCCAAGGGAGAGGGGGCGTATCGGCTAAGGGTTTGGTGTTTGCTGCTGTGGGCTTCATGAAAAAGCCTCCTAGTATAGACAGTAAGGTTCCTCTAACGAATGATCTCCTTTTCATACACATTCCATTTGGCACCTCAATCTACGAATATTACCCTAGATATGTGGCATACGGGCAAATGATTAAGGGGTAATCTTGTAACGCAGCAATTCCCAAACTCGGTTGTCTGCCATTTCCCGATAAATAATGCCTATATCTTTGGCGAAATACACCTTTCGTGGGTAAGGTACTTGGTCGGTTGTCCATTCCTCTAAGGTGAATACCTTAACCTCTTTATAGGTACTACCTTGAATCTCAACGGAGTCCATATAAGCTGTATAGGTCGCCCCATTATATTGTGTACCAATAGATACATTGGGGCCATCGAAGAAGTAGGTGCGCCCACCTGTAGAATAAAATTCGAATTCGTCGAAACAATTGCCCGCAATATTGCCATAGAAAATGTCTTCATACCATCCTCGATAATGGCGGGTCTTGATAGTTTCTCGGTTGCAAGGCCCATATTCTTCATCATCACCCACATATTTCACCTCTCTATGTACCATGCTCACCGAATCTATAAAGCCATCGGCTGTATCCTGAAACACCCAATAACTGTTCACAGGAAAATCGACATAGGCTTTAAAGGTTTCGCTTGAATTGACAATGGGGAGACCATCGGTCTCATCACAGGCCGAGAGTGAGAGCAAGCCTATCATCAGGATACCTATAAGAAAGAGCAAAGAACTGCTGATACGATTCATAGTTGGCGTATTTTCCTGTAAATATACTAAGGTCTGATGATATGGTTGTTCCGATTATCCTCATTTTCTATATGACCTGTGGGTTGATTGCTAAACTGATAATGCACCCCTAGGCTAAAGAAGGTGTAATTGTCTTTTGATTGGGCTGCTTCAGGTATCGAAACACCTGTAAAGATGTACCCATCCAATTCGTCATCGCTCACCAATTTGTAACTGGCTTCTGTTGCGAGTACAAAACGGGAGTTAATTCGGAATTTAAACCCTAAGCCCATGCTGACAACCAAAGATGAGCTTCGTTTTTGTGGATCTTGTCCAAAACCTCTTGATTCATAAACTCCATCCATCATGTTTTTCAGGGCAGTTAAGGTTTCGGCTTTATCAACCGTTGGAACACCTGTAAAGTCATATTTTTGAGGGATACCTAGGGTATCTATCATTGCATCTACATTGGTTCGATAAGAAACCAAGCCTATTCCTCCAAAGATATAGGGACAGAAAGCCTTGTCTTCCTCATAAAACTTTTTCCCCAATAGATTGACGATACTTTGGAGACTGGTTTCCGAATATTTCGTTTGGAAATTGTGGAAAATAGGCTCATCATTCGCCAAATCATAATTCACCCAAGCAGGGAAGAGGTTGTAATCAGTAGAGGGGGTATAATCCAAGCCCCGCATTTCTCCAATTTCCTGCCGAATTCGTAATCCAATGAAATTGCTGTGCATCTGTACACTGATGCCTCCGCCTACTCCCGCTACACTTCGAACATCACCTAACATATAGGCAACTCCTCCTTCTGCTCCAATATGAAACTCATACCGTTTTTTGCTTTGTGCATCTAATTGGACAAAAGCCGTGAGTAGTAAAATCGTCAGTAAGTATCTCATTGTATCTGTTTTATGAGGCCATCTGAAATATAATAGATATATCCTTCAACTTGTGAATATCCCATTTTTTCCAATGCTGTGGTATACATTTTTATTTGCCTATTGTGCCCATAGGAGGTTTTGCCTGTTTTGTAATCTACGACTATGGCGGTATTTCCTTGGAGCATCACACGATCGGGACGGAGCAATGCGCCTGTTTCGCTAATGATTTCGACCTCATTCCGCACCTCATAGGTTCCTCCATACCAATGGACAACTTCAGGCTGTTGGATGACAGCCTTCAATTGGGTTTCGAGATAGGCTCTTTGTTCTTCAATGATATATCCCTTTAGAAGCATTTGCCGAATGGCATTAGGGAGATCAGCTGCCACTTGAATATGCGAAAGTGCCTCATGTATCAATTCGCCCCTTGACACTTTATTTTCTTGCTCTAGAAGCCCGCTCTTTAAGTATCGATTTGAACTATAGCGGATGTGTAAAGCAGTATCCCAATCTGATAGGGTGCTGGGATTGCTTTTGAGCAATACGGTTTTGTGGGATTCCTTTTTGGGTTTGCCCTCTTGCTTCCGCAACTCTTCCCGACTTATGGCCTTCCCCGCTGTAAAGGTCAATTCCCCCTCCAACCATCGACCTTCAGGAGCGCGACTTGCCATTACCTGTTTGACAAGATTATATACGTTGTTCAGCTTAGCTGTGGGCTTGCTGTCCTTCATGAACATATACAATCTGTATTTTGGTCGGGTTAGAGCAACGTATAAGACATTGAGGTTGTCCAAGTAGGTCAATACCTGCTCTTCTATATAGGAATCGTAGAAATGGGTCTCAGCCAATGCTTTTACGGGGCGAATAGGCAAATGCTCAAAAGGCTGATAGGTCGTCGTGGGGGTTGGTGCCCAAAGTACATCCAAGAAAGAAGGCACAATACTCCAATCGACAAAGGGCATGATGACCACAGGGAATTCCAGACCCTTAGATTTATGGATGGTAATGATTTGAACGGCTTCTGCTTCAGGGGCACTCGTAATGGAACGTCCGCCTTTTATACGGTTCCACCATTCGAGGAAACCTGAAATCGTGGTATCATTGGTTGAGCTATACTCTAAGACACTGTCCATAAAGCCCTGCAGATAGGCATTGGGAACCAGTAAATCGGGAAATAACTGCAAGATACGCTCAACGCATTCATATACAGGTAATTGACGCAAAGCAATGCGCGCTTCCATGAAGAATTCTGGTAAGCGCATACCGCCTTCTCTCCGAAATAGCCCATCACTTACAGGCGTATGCTTAATCACTACCTCATAATAATAGGAGGCTGTAGCCAATGCCAATTGATCCGACTCATTGTTGAGATGGGTGAGAAGGGATTGTACAAACAATACACTTGGGTAATTGGCAATTAGCAGAGACTCTGAAGATACCACCTTGATATCATGCCGTTGGAGGTATTCGGCTACTTGAATCCCATGTTTATTGGTTCGTACCAATAGGGTAATCTCATTGCCCTGAAAGCCTTCTTTTTTTAGTTGGTTAATCGTACTGAGGGTTCGTTCCAATGACAACTCCTTCCAATGAGGCGTCTCCGAACTATCTCTGGGAGACTTTCCTTCAATAAAGGCCAACTCTACATAGCCATCTATATTTTTCTTCTGAGGCTTTTGGGCAACTCCTTTATAGGCTGTGGGGAATACCCGAAAGAGGGAATCATCACTTAGGCTAGCCAATACATCTGCGCATTCCTCAAAGAAGGCATTGTTGAATTCGACTATAGAAGCTGCTGTCCGCCAATTGTGGGTAAGGGGAAATACCTTTACTTGCTGGTGGTTTCGTTGAATGGCTTCTTCCACCTCTGACATCAACAACTGCATATTCCCATTTCGCCATCTGTAAATGGATTGCTTTACATCTCCCACAATCAAACTCCCTTTCCCCCTTGCAATTGATTCCAAGACAAGGGGCATGATATTGCGCCACTGTAGGTCAGAAGTATCTTGGAATTCGTCTATCAAGTAATAGTGGAAGCGATTCCCAACCTTCTCATATACAAAGGGGGTATCATCCTCCGAGACGATATTATCCAGTAGTTTGTTGGTATCGGATATAATGAGGTGATTCGAATCTTTTCGGTAGTTTGAAAGCTTCTGTTGCAAATCGTTCATCAGCCCAAAGCTGAAGATCATACGAGAGGCTTCAATGGCCGATAAATAGTTGGGAAAGTCTGAATCATAGGTGTCAATGATATCCCCTAGAAGAGACTTTAGTCCATCTGCTAATGCCGATTCTATATGACTTTTTCGCTTCGAACGCTTGCTACACCATTTGTCGTCATTATCATAGGCTTGTCGTGCCCGTGAGGTTGGGATAAAGGCTTTCGGATTATCTGCTTTGGATACCCGCTGTATATAGCCCGCAACGCCCGATTTGCCATAGGAAAAATCTTTGATGCTCAAAGCATGTTGTTCCATGATGGCCAAGGCATTTTGGGCAAGGGTTTGCATTCGGTGGGTGAATTTCGTCCGAATGGCCCAAAGTTCATCCGCCAATTTGAGGGCTTTCTCAGCTGCTACTTCTGCATCATCTTCGGCTTGGAGAGCCGCAACTGCCTGATAACGTTCTTTGAATAGCTCATTCCCAAGGTGGAGGATATCCTTTTCAACCCGCCAATTCTTTTGCTCCTCCATTTGCCGTTCTACAAACTTCTTCAGTAGGCGTGTAAGAGGCTTATTGACCCCTACATCCATAAACATATCGTCGGTTATCTTCTCTAAGACGAGATGCTGTTGGAGTTCGACCTCATATTTGAGGGGTAGATTTAGTTCTTTTGCGAAAGAGCGAATGATTCGCTGGAAGAAACTCTCAATGGTACTCACCGAGAAGTTGGTGTAGTCTCGCAAAATGAAGTTGAGAACAATGCGAGCTCTTTGCTCAATGCTTAATTTGTTGTTGAGCTGCTTCTCCTTCAGGAGTTTGTACAGCGTCCAATATACACTATCCTTTTTGCCTGCTGCCAAATCCATAAGGGTTTCGATAATACGAGCCTTCATTTCATTGGTCGCCTTATTCGTAAAGGTAATGGCCAATACATGACGGTAGGTAGTTGGCTTGAGTATCACAATTTTGAGATACTCCAATACCAAGGTATAGGTCTTACCCGATCCCGCTGAGGATTTGTATATGACAAGTCCCTGCACTATACTATCTGTTTAAAGGAGGGAATTGAAGTAATTGGTGAGAATCTCAATGATTACGCTTCCTTTCATTAAGAAAGCAAGCCCTATACCTGCAATCGCTCCCCACATGTGGGCATCATGATTGATGTTACCTGCTCCTTGTTTTGCCAAATAGTGACTTCCTAGGATATAAATCAGGGGGAACAATAGGGCTGGGATGGGTATGACAAGAAATAGCAGAATTTCTCCATGAGGGAAAAATAGAGAGGTTGCGGCAACCACTCCGCTAACGGCTCCTGAGGCTCCTAAACTTGCATATGCAGGATTGTCTTGATGCTTTAATACCGTTGATACATCAGCCAATACCATGCTCCCAAAATAAAGTATCGCAAATTGTATATGACCAATCATTCCCTCTAGCAAAAATGCAAAGTAGTAGTAAGCCACCATATTGAAGATGAGGTGAATCCAATCTGCATGAACCAATCCACTGAGTATCAATTGTTCGTACTTTTTGTAACGAATCATGTCGTAGGGAACCAACAGACATTTCGATTTGAGGATAGGATCATTGAACGCCCGAATACTTGTAATCAAGGTGATAACAAATATGATGGATGCGATGGGCGTGACCGTAAGATAGTTTACTAACTCTTGCATATGCGACCTATTTAACTAGATTTTGCGGTTGATAATGGTGTGGAGGTATTCCTGAATGAGTGTAAAGTTACATGCTTTCATCAATTCCTCTCCCTTTTTTTGTGCTTTTTCGAAGTAGCTTTGGCTTAATTCGCGGGTAATTCGGTCGATTTCTAAGGTTTTGAACAGATCAAGTACTCCGTTCACCTTCTTCTGCTCGTCCGATTCCTGTTCCATCAAGTATTGTAAAGCCTGCTTCTGATGTGTGTCTGCCAATTCAAACGCCTTTAGGAGCAAATACGTTTGCTTATTCTCTATGATATCTCCTCCAATTTGCTTCCCAAAGCCAGTCGGAGGAAAAGCGTCCATCAAATCATCTTGCAATTGGAAGGCAATCCCTAAATTCTCTCCATACTCATAGAACGCTTGTGCCAATGTCGGGTCTGCACCAGCTGCTAAGGCTCCTAACTGCATACTCCCTCCCAATAGAACCGCTGTTTTCTTGCGAATCATCTCAATATATCGAGCAATGGCCACATCCGATTCAGTTGCCATATCCATATCTTCCATTTGACCTTCACATACACCCAAGGCAAGATCAGTGAACAAAGAGACCAACTCAGCTGCTTTATGAGGAGCGTCTTTCACAACTAGTCCAATCGAATATGCCAATAGGGCATCTCCAGAAAGGATAGCGGTATCTTCGTTCCATACAATATGCACACAAGGCTTTCCTCGTCGAACAGGTGCACGGTCCATGATGTCATCATGCATCAGCGTAAAATTGTGAAAGAGCTCTACAGCCAATGCTATATTCATCACTTCTGCAACAGGCTTGCCCGAAACCGCTTGATAGGAAAGGAGCGTAAGAGTAGGTCGAATCCGTTTCGCTTTTAGGGATAGGATATAGGTCATCGGCTCATATAGGTTCTTTGGGAGCCGTGTATGTAAGTCTAACGCATTAATATGCGTATTGATGAGAGTCTGAAAGTGGGTTTTTACTTGTGCTTCCATTCGCTGAAATTAGGAAAATGTATACAATTACAAAAGGCTTCTACTTACTCAATAGGTAGAAGCCTTCTAGGGAACAAACTGTTAAAGGAGATATTTGTTAATCAGTTTTTCCGCTTTGTTTAAATCAATTTGTTCAAGTGTATCAATTCCTTCTGTTAGTTCGCTCAGGATTTTATCGTTACGTTCTCCTAACTCATATGCCTCTTTATAAGGGATTCGGCTAAAAGAAACGCATTCATAGCGAGCTTTATAGGAGGGAAAGGTGCGACCCAATAGATGTTCTACCTTTTTGCGAAATAGAAACTCAGTATTACCCACATGATCGCGCATCTCAATGAAATTCTCCAATGCCATATCAGCTATGGCTTCTGCATTGGGCTTCCGTTGCTTTTGGAAAGTATCGAACAATTTGCTCCAATCATTGCCATGTTGATCTAATAGCTCCCCAAATTCTGCACAATCTTCAAAAGCAGCATTCATCCCCTGTCCAAAAAATGGAACAATTGCATGAGAAGCATCGCCTAACAACAATATTTTATCGCTCAATGCCCAAGGGTAACACCGTATCGTAACCAAGCTACCTGTTGGGTTGCTAAAAAACTCTTCTGTTAAGTCGGGGATTAGGGGAATGGCATCAGGGAACTGCTCCTCAAACAAGGTCATGACCTTCTCAGGTGTAGTCAATTGATCAAATCCATATTCACCTTCATATGGAAAGAAGAGTGTGCAAGTAAAAGAACCATCTAAATTGGGGAGGGCAATCATCATAAAGCTTCCTCGCGGCCAAATATGTAGTGCATGTTTCTCAATTTGGAAACTTCCATTGACACCAGCAGGAATAGTCAGCTCTTTGTATCCATGTGCTAAATGGCTTTGCACAAGATTGAACCGAGGCGTTTTAATCATTGCATACCGTATCGCTGAATACGCACCATCACATGCAAGGTGTACGCCTTCTTCTAAATGCGTAAGACTGCCTGTTTGGGTATCTGTCAATGACACAATACCTTTACGCGTATCTACATGGGTACACATTTGATTAAAATGGAAACGAACCCCTTCATAGCTCTCGGCTAATGACATCAAACGTTGATTAAGTTCCCCACGAGAAACCGAATAAATACAATCTTTTTGATCTTTACTGTAAGATTGGAAGGTTAAGCTACCATCTGTTCCATGCATCATTCTCCCACGCATAGGGATAGCAATCTTCATGATTTCTTCCAATAGACCGACCTTTTCCAGCGCATGCATCCCCCTGATGGAAAGTGCAAGGTTAATCGAACGGCCAGCAGCCAATTCGACTTTACGCATATCAGGCCGTCTTTCATATACATCTACTTGGAATCCTTTTTGGGCGAGTCCCACAGCTAGTAAAGAGCCTGCGAGTCCTGCACCAATAATATTTACTTGTTCTTTTGTGGGCATTGTCTCTACAAATAATGGTTAGAGGGCTAAGAAAGTGAAAAGCCTTTAATTTCTCTACCACTAAGTGCCATTTTTGTTAATTGGAGGATAGCCCATTCTGCATCTTGCTTATCTCTGCCCCGTGCAAGAGACAATAATACCTCTGGACTAACATCAAGGGTTCTTTCTACCCGCATTTTGACCAATTCTTTCGCTTTACGACTGCGATGTCTGGTACGTAGCATCTCCTCATCAAACTGTCGAATAAAGTTTTCTGTGATTAGTTCTCTCTCTAGGGCATTCGCTACATACTCATGAATATTGGTATCGCTATGTTCGGAGAGACATGCCAATATTTGAGGGCGGTTAAGCGATTTCGTCCGTGTCTTGACAAAACGTAACCCGAAGTCCCGAACAGGCTTAGAAGGACTATCACATAAGGCTAAAGCATATTCGAATTCCAAGGACGAGCCTGATTTTACTTGCTCGAAATACTCCTCTCCAGCTTTCATCGCAGGGGGAACATCTGATTCTAGCAGTCGTAAGGCAAAAGGCATATCAATACCCAATGACTTTGCTCGATTCAAGCCCCAAGATCGTACAGGTTCAATGGCATGTGTACATGCACGAAGCAATTCTGGGCTATTGGCTTCGAATAAATCGGGATGTTTTTGTACCCAAGCATACATCAAATCGGTGAACATGATGTGCCGAATATCAAGAATCCCTGTATCCTCTAAATCATAGAAGCTTTGGGCAATTACCTCATCCCGTATTGTTCTATCAGCGAGTTGGCTACTTTCTTCTTCAGGGATAGCCTTAAGCACATTTTGCCAGAAGTCCAAAGGATTCTTGGAAATGGAGTGGGCGAGGAGAGATGCTTTGACTTTCTCCCAGTTTTGATCAGATACACTTTGAATCAATTGGAGGGTTCCTGCACCATCTAAATTCGGAGAGATAAGATCAAATACAGGAGCCACCTTATCAATATAAGCGGGATATTTGATGATTTGATCTTTCAAACAAGCTATGAAGTGCTCTACAAATTCCTTATGCTTGATTGCTAAGCTGCGGTTGATGAGCTTTTGTGCTTGTTCGGCTCGATAATTACGTATTATTTGTTGAGCAATATTTCGAGTGAAGTTTTTATCTAGCGGATGATCTTCAACAGCTTTAACCAATATTTTACGTTCCCATTCCTTGCTATCTGATAGCATTGTACTGCACCAATCCCAACGACTCAATTTAGATGGGGCAAATGCACCTCTTTCAAACAGGGTTTCAATAATTGTGTCTCTATCTTGTTGAAGTTGCTCAATATAATACAACCATCGTAGTGGGCTAGAAACAGCTTTGTCCATCAGGAGCTTTTTGGCAAGAGGTTTAAGGAGAGGATGCCCAACATTAATCGTTGCAATCACATTTTGGTAGTACCATCCCATCCAATTCAACTCTGACTTACAATACTTTACCAACAATTCTGCAGCATGTGGAGATTGAATTGCTGCTAAGAACATTGCACTTGTACTTGAACGCCAATAGAGATTCCGCCAAACGCGTCTAGTCACCTCTCGTTGAAGTTTCTCGTTTTCGTTTGCAAGCAATCTCCAACCAAACAAGCACGTATTTTTATTGTGGCTATTGATGAATCGACTGAATAAACTTTTGTCTTTCTTCGCATAGCGTAGCTTCTGTACAAAGAGATTTTCTAGCTTAATTCTCTTCTCATCATCCTTAGGGTCAATGGCAGCCAGCCATGTAGGCATATCTTTGGGGGTACATTTCTCTGCTGCCCAAAAAGCTAAGCTTTCAACATGCTTACGCTTAGAACTGAATAAAGCGGATGCTCTATTTTTGAGATCCTTTAGAGGAACATATTTTTTTTGCGTGAGCAAATACTGGGCAGCCATATTGATACGAGGAGAATCCTTCTTCTTCCCGAGTTCGGCCAATGTTAAGGCTGTTAGGCGAGGAATAAATCGATTGTACCAAGACTTCTTACTGAATTGCTGTCCTCGTTCCGCTTGGGTTTCACCTGGAGGTGCCATCCCGCCTAGACCAAATACCTTTTTCACCAGATGATCCCAATAACCTGCCTTAGGGTCTTGCTTCTTCTTAATTTTTCGGGCAAAAATGGGCAGCAATAAAGAAGGCATTCTCTGTTTCAGGTCATTAGGCAACCAGAAATATACACCCGCTAAGGTTTCTGGGTCAGAAAGCATTTCATCCTCTAACAATTTAAACGCCTGATGAACCCCTACATACTTCAACCAAGTCTCCTTCCCATTCAACCACTCTTTGAGGGTCTTTGCAGGAAAGGAGGGCAATGTTTTATGATTCCGAAGAAGAACCTTCGCTCCAAAGGCCTGAATTTCCGTATAGGGCGGATTTGTGGCAAGTAATTGATAAACCGTTTCAGTGTTTGCATCCCAAATACTGGGTGCACGTTCCTCACGTCGGGCATAAAAACGATCATCACCTAAGGTCTTATATCCTCGGCGTCCATGATTCTTTTGCTTCACCTTGAGGCTATTACCCAACAAAGTATCTAAGGTGACCCATTGGTGTGTATAATTAACGGGATTTACCTGATTCTTCAATAGGTGACTACAAATATGAGCGTATAGCTCAGGATTTGTGTCTACGATAGACTTCAAGAATCTTCTTGCTCGCCGCTTCATATAGCCCATTGTTTTGGCGCTAGGATGCTTCTGAGAAGAATCTGGAATAGGAGCATAATCCAACCGTTGGATCAATGCCGCCATAATCTCAGGAATCGGATTTCCCTCAGATTTTTTATATAGGCTTTTAAATACCTGCCAATAATTATAGGAAAATGGCGCTTCTTTAATGAACTGTAGAATGCGCTTTTGGTCTTTGGAATTCTTAGGAGGGAATATCTCAAGTATATAAGTTGGGTTCATATGCTATTACATCCTTTGACAATAGAGATAGAAAATAAAAAACCCGACTCTCATACTTTGTGAAGGAGTCGGGTTTTTTAACGCTAAGAATAGAGTTGGTTACTAACCCGCTTGGGACCGGGACCAGTCACTGTAGGCGTCCATCCTATCGGTATGGCCGATACAAGATTAGGTTGCTGCGCTACGCGTCTTCAGCGTCAAACAATCTTGTATCGGCCATACCGATAGAGATGGACGCTGAGTGACACTGGTGTTCGGTGAAGTATATTGAGCTTTACTGCTCCCGCGGCGAAACACCGCAGTAATATTGCTAACCCGTCTATTCTGTCACGTTTAACTTACGAGTATAAAGGTAGCACTTTTTTGGATTTCGCCAAAAGTTTTGTCTAAAAAATGCAAAAAAGACAAAAAAAACGGGGATGTCAGCCGAAGCTACATCCCTCTCTATTACACTATGAAAAAGCAAACTCTTTTATATCTTACTAGACGTATATACTGGGTATAAGTTACGTCTTTCTAGTCTTTTTTCGAATATATTGAAAGAATTATTTCAATAAATGTTTTACTGATGGAACGCTAAAAGAGGTATCGACAATTTCTGAGCCATTTTTCTCGTCAAACTCTTCTCTGAATATTGAAACCAACTTGTTTTCTTTTTGTTTGTCATGGCCAATATACTTGTTCCGCTGAGATTAACGAACTTCTGGATACCTCCCATGATATCATTATGGTCAAAAAACCGATAATAAACCTTTGGGTAATCAATTGTATCTGAGATAGTTTGCTGCAAATTGGCTAGATACTCTTCATTCTCATCTTCTTCCTCCTCATTCACATGGGTAATGGAAAGAGAAGCATCAAATAAACCCGCAAACGCTTTTGTATGTTGTATCGCTTTTGCATGATAAGCATGTAAATCTGTTGCATAGGCGATATGGGTAATTTCCTTATAGTGTCTTTCCTTTGGGACAATAAGAGCAGGCGCTTCTAATTCCCCAATCAATTTATGGGCTTTTAGGCGATTAAAGATTTGATACCATTTTCCTCCGTATTGAGTTGGTAAAACGATCAAGTCAAATGGATCTTCTTGAGATACTTCTATTAATGCTTTTGATAGGTTCGCCTTTTTAACAATGACACGAAAATCTAAGGAACAAGCATTGAGATTTGCAATAATTCCATGGAATGCCTGCTTAAATGTATCGCGGGATATTTTATCTACAATCTCTTGTTGAATTTCATTGGGAGTATAAATACTGGCTGATATATGCTTAAACACAGGAGAACTATTGCTTACAACAATATATAAACAAGCATTCGATTTTTGTGCTATAGAAGTTGCGTAATTTAGGGCATTGTCAAAGTCTGAGCGGAGACTGATGGGTAGCAGAATTTTTTTCATAAAAGTTGGCACTAGGTGCTAAATAATGTTGATAGTATCAAGTATATACATCATACACATCGTGATTGTATATGCTTAAGACGGTAGGTAAGTAAATTGGGTCACCGTCAAATAGGTTGATATAATCAATATCTCAAGGTGTATGGGTATAACGAAAGAAGTAGGGCTTTGTTTCACACATTCACTAAGAATATAGGCTTTTATTAGGCTAGGGTCTTCTTTTATATAGTCTTATATATATTCATACATGAGATATATACCATATATGCTGAAAATATGAGTATTTATTAAATCTCTTTTTGGGCTAACCTAACATCTTTTTATTAGGCTTTGAACCGATAATAAGGGCTAACATTAGTATGCTTGGGGCTTATATAAACGAAATTCACCCTTAGTTTTCAATACTTTTAATTGTCCAATGAGTAAGTGATTATGTTATATGGATATTTGCAGCAAAAAAGCGGATAAGTGTGTATATATCGACCAAGCCAAATGTGAACAATCTATTCATATTTGGCCTACTAGACAAAGACTAAAAATAGGATTTGGGAGCAGGACTAGCGCTTAAAATCACATAAATTCTGACACAAGATGACTCATTTCTTTCGTCCCCATAAGCTAAGTACACTATGGGTCGGACGAGAGTGACTGTCGGCTATATACTCCGCAAAGGCCTCATGTGGACGATCTTGAATGTAGTTTTCGTCTATTGCACCAATATAGTGGAACAACCAACCAAAGGCTGCTACTGACAAGGTATGCCCAACTTCATGTTCAACAACCAACTGTTGGCGGGGATTAATGAAAACAAAATTAGCCATATTAAAACCTGCGAATCCTCTTAGAGGATGAATCAAGCCGCCTTCCATGATGAATGTGCTTCCTCGACGATGAAATTGAATCTGGGTCTTGCAGAATGAAATCCAGCGGCTGAGGGGACTCACAAGGATATTAATGAGGAAGAATAAGATACCAGGAACTGAAACCAACCAAGACATAGGAAGAAACCAATTTAACCACGCCAAGCCTATTCGGTAGGTCGGATTGCGAGAGATAGTTAAGGAGCTAGATAGAAAGAGATAAAGGAAAACAAAGAAACTGAGATAGGGAATACCTGTTAGTAATAAGAGTAGGTAGGCATTAAAACTAGTGTTCACCCCAATGATGCTACCTTTTAAGAGCTCTCCTATATGGCTTTCAATTGATCTTGATGCGGCTATATACAAGAGTAAAATATGGAGAGTTAATGCAGACACAATCAAAGGAATATATACCGAAGAAGCGACTTCCATGAAATAGTAGTAATACGGATAGGTTTGGAGCACACCCAGTATACCTCCTACAACACTCGTATGTTGAATATAGGGCTTGGGATGGGAAAGAGGAGATTTCTTCATGAATTCGACAAGTTAGGAGGGAGGGTTCATCTAGGTAAACGATAAGAGGAAAGGAATAGTTTCAGTCTATAAAGATACAAAAGATTTATAGAGAGGGATATAAGTTCGGATAAGATAAATGTTCATGAATAGAAGGCATAAAAGAAGTATATGGTACCTGTTATCGTAGTAATAAATACTCGTTTTTTGTTTATCATATAGAGGGGGACATATGTCTACTTTATCAGTCAATTAATATTTTTCTTGCTGTACTATTAGGAGAATTGGCTAAGATAAGCGATTCCGTTTATGTTTTATTTGGAAGCCTGTATGTTCATTTATTTTTACTTTTGTCTGATATATATACAGCAATTATAAGGAGATTTATAAATTATAAAACTGATATTCAGTTTATTGTGAGTGTTTTGCTGTTTTAGGTATACCCTCAATCAACTGCCCTTTAGGATGTAAGTTAATGGACAAGATTGCATCAGCTGTTAATGAAAAAAATCAGAGAATTATGATGGGAAACAAACCATTATATCAATAAATGAGAATGTAAGTTAAGTTTATTAGATAGTAGGTTTTTGTGTACTATTTTTGAAGAAAAATAACCAAGTCCTCCATTTAAAAAATGAGACCATTTATGTTGATGGAACAGCAAATGTCAGCTTTAGCTTTTATTGTAACAGAAAAACCCGATATGATTCGTTCCGTACAATCGGTATTAAGACCTAGTGGCTATAGTGTCATCTTAACCCGAAGTAAAGGAGAAGCGAGTCTCTTGCTCAAAAAACTCAATATTAACTCTTTGGATGTTCGTGTTTCGGATGCCTTAGACATTATCCGTTCTGTACGAGAGGAATGTACGCAGGGAGATACTGTAGTGTTGATTCCTGACTATGAGCATTATGAATAAAAATGTGTAATTTGTACAGACAGTAGGTCTTTACAAATTATACACATGAATTACACGAAACGAATTTCCATCCTCTTAATTTGGCTATGCAGTAGCATTTCCCTAATCGCACAAGATATTCATCATACCCTCAGGGTACATACCTTTACATTAGACAATGGACTAACAGTATACTTAAACAGGGATACATATCAAAAAAAGGTTTTTGGAGGGATAGTTGTAAATGCAGGTAGCAAAAATGACCCTGCCGATGCAACAGGAATTGCCCATTACCTCGAACATTTGCTCTTCAAAGGAACGGAGCAAATGGGGACAACGAATTTCGCCGCTGAGAAGCCCTTATTGGATTCGATCAATATTCTATATGATATACTTGCAACTACCAAGACAGTAGAGGAACGAACAAGTATCCAAAAGCAAATCAATGGCCTCGCAACAAGGGCTTCGCAATACGGATTGCCGAATGAGTTCGACAACTTATTGAAGAGTATTGGGAGTAAAGGAGTCAATGCATTTACAAGCGATGACATCACCTTCTATCACAATTCCTTTCCGCCGAACGAAATTGCAAAATGGTTGGATATATACGCTCATCGTTTCCAGAACCCCGTTTTCCGATCGTTCCAATCGGAGCTAGAAGTAGTATATGAGGAGAAGAATCGGTCGATGGATGATTTTACGAATCGAGTATTCGAGGAGTTCAACCAAGAGTTCTTTAAACAACATCCTTATGGACAACAAACTACTTTAGGTACGGTCGAGCACCTCAAGAATCCGTCGCTTACAAAGATGTACGAATTCTTCAATACCTATTACGTCCCAAACAATATGGCCTTAATCCTTTGTGGCGATATTGATACGGCAATTGTGGCACCGATGATACGGGAGAAGTTTGGCAAATGGCAATCGAAGCCTTTGCCCAAAGAAGCTACTTATACAGAGGTGCCTTTTCAAGGACGGGAGCTAATCAAAAGACGATTGACGCCTGTGAAAGTCGGGATTATGGGCTTCCGAACTTTGCCTACAGATCATCCCGACAAAGATGTATTGGATGTATGTAACTACTTATTGTCGAATGAGGCCGAAACAGGCTTGCTAGATAAGTTGATGCTAGACAATAAGTTGATGTATGCCGAGCTAATGGATCTGGATTATGAGGATTTAGGGGGCAGCATCCTGATATTCATTCCCAAAATCTTCCGCCAACGCTTTGGGCGAGCCGAAAAATTGGTGAAGCGAGAGATTGAACGAATTCAGGAAGGGGAATTCGATGAAGCATTCTTGGAAGCAGCGAAACTAGAGGTGATTCGCGATTTTAAGTTGTCACTGGAGGACTTAGACGAAAGGGGAGTGGCATTGGGCTTCCTGCATTCCTCTGGCGAAAAATGGAATGACTATTTGGCCTATCCTGAAAGGGTGAAAGCCATTAGCAAGGCGGATATTCAACGGGTTAGCAAGCAATATTATGGAGACGATTACTTGGTGTTGAAGTCGAGTATGGGATCATCCAAGCCCGAGAAGTTGGCTAAGCCTGGCTATAAGGCGGTATTGCCTGAGGAGGGACAACAATCGACATATGCCCAATCCTTTGACGCAATCAAGCCGCCTAATAATGTGAAGTTTGAACCAGGCTTTGTGAATTTCTCAGAAGTAGAAAAGGTCGTAGAATTGGGTTCTAATACCTTCCTACACCGAGTCTGGAATTTCACCAATGACATCTTCAGTTTAAAATTTCGCTTTGGTTTGGGATCCTTCGACGATTCCAAGGTCAAGTATGCAGCGAATTATATGAACTATATCGCCCCAAAAGGAATGACTTTGGACGAATTCAAACAGGCATTCCAAAAAATCGGGTGTACGTATGAGATATATTCGACCAAGAGCTATACCTATGTCTCGGTCTCGGGCTTTGACGAACATCTAGAGGATGCCCTGAAGCTATTGGACAAACTCTTCCAAGAGCCTGATCCTACACAAGAGGGATTGAAGGCAATGCTCAATTCGGTGATGACCGATAGAACAATCAGCAATCGCCAACCTCGTTTCTGGGGAGAAGCACTATTGAAGTACGCCCAATTTGGGGAGGAGGCAGAATATATGCGTGCCTTGAGCAAGGGAGAAATCAAAAAACTGGATCCCGCAGAATTAACCCAATTGTTCCAAAGCACCTTTAAGTATACAACAGACATCTTCTATACAGGCCAACAAGAAGCCAAGCCTGTATCAGCCTATTTGAGCCGTTCCTTCACCCTCGAATCCGAAACGGTTCCCTCAAAATCGCCCATTATATTAGAAGGCAAAATCTACGAAGACAATCAAGTCTTATTCATCCATGACAAACGAGCCGTCCAAAGCCAAGTCTTCTTTTATGTACATGGCAATGACTTTGACAAAGAAGACGAGCCCATTATAGATGCCTTCAATGCCTATATTGGGGGAGGGTTTTCAGGTATCATCCTACAAGAGATTCGCGAATATCGCTCATTGGCCTATAGTGCAGGAGGGGGCTACCGAATTCCCTATCAGAGGGGTAAGCGCGGGCATTTCTCTGCCTATGTCGGTTGTCAAGGCGATAAGACCATTGAGGCAATAGATGTCATGCAGCAGATATTGGCCAATATGCCCGAAAAGCGAGAGCGTATGGATATGATCCGATCGAATCTACGCCTAAAGGCCGCCTATTACAGTCCGCCCCTTCGTGATGTTCTAGATATGATTCAACGGGCTCAGGCGAGAGGGTACGAGAAGGATCCTAAGTATGTGAAGATGGAACAATACGAAGGGATTTCTTTCGAAGATATTCAGGCCTTCTACAAAAAGCATGTTCAGAACCGCCCGATTGTCATTACCATCGTAGGCGACAAGAACCGTGTAAACGTAGAAGCACTCAATGAATTCGGTAAATTGACCATCATGAAGAAAGATGATATCGTGAAATGGTGAAAATCTGACAATATTTAGCCGAAACCTTACATAATATAAAGAGCAGAGAGCCTCTATTTTGAGGGAATTCCTGTTCAATTGAAGTGAAAGCATGGCCAATCGAAGAAGGGTCTCAGCCCATTCGGTTGGCCTTTGTGCGCATGCAGGTTAAGGTGTGGCCACTGCGGTATGCGTCTGCGTCCGAAACGGTGAATCCTGCGCCGAATTTCGTGAATCCTCTCCCGTTTTACGTAAAGCCCCGCCCGATTCGGGCAGATGCTGCGCCGCCCTTCGTGAACCCCTTGCTGCTTGCGTAAAATCCCTAGGCAGGCGCGGTGAATCCTGAGTCGAAGCCGTTGAACCCCTGTCCGCTTTCGAATAAGGCATGGCCAAATGGGTAAAAGACCCCGCCGAATCGGGTATATCCTCTCCCGTTTTGGGGATAGACGCCCCCGTATTGGGTATATGCTGTACCAGAACGGGTTATTGTTCCCCACAAGGCGGTAGGGTATGACCACATACGGGTGGATGTTGGTCACGTGATGGTGGATGTTGACCGCATAAACGTGGAGGCTTAAGCCTGTGGACGGGGGCTACTCCTAAACGGGCGAGCATCCACCAGCATGTGTCCATAATTCACCCAATACGGCGCATACTTGCCCCAAAACGGGAGACCCTTCACGGGCTTGTTCGGGGACTTGACCCACTTGGGCGCATACTTAACCCAAGACGGCGCATACTCCACGAAGATGTGGTGATACTTTACGGGCACGCTCCCAGCATATTCCCACTATGGGGGCGTCCATCCCCAAAACGGGAGAGGATTTGCCCGCTTTGGAATACTACTATTTCTCGAAGTACCGCCATTTTTGACGAATGGACGCGGTTTTTCGTGCTTTGGGAGCCCTGTAACCTGCATCGGGCAATACTTGTCCGATAATGAATTGACACTTTATGCGCAAATCTTACATATGACTAGGAGGAGTCGAACTTCATCCCATTGTTGCTACCTTATAAGAAGGTACCACTCAAGCCTCCTCGTGCATTATCATAAGATAAAGCCTTTGATCTACTCTAGTATTTCTATTGAAATTAGGGTAACTTCGCTTAGTTGAAAAGATAGGGAAAATCTATGTACCAATATTTCAAGCCACTCATGCTATTTTGCATGCTGGGCATTTTCTGTACTTCTTTCAGTTTTTCTCAGGAAGAAAGCCGTGAAGCCTTGACGAGGCGGTTGAAAGTTGCTTCAGAAGAGCTCAACCCCATGTATTGCCATAAGGCGCTCACATATATCAAAATGCTTCGCCTAAAACCCAAAACTCAGGAAGAAGCTGAAGCAATCCTCCTGGATTTTGAATTGAATGCCTCTAATAATCCCTGTGAAGACCTCCGCCAAGAATTGCCCAATTTCTCCCTCAAAGAATTGAAGGAGGCCAATGGCTTAATCGAGGAATTGAAAGAGATGATGGGCGTTACCGATGAGACCGATTATGGAAAGATCGCCCGTGAGTATCTGCCAACTAAGGTCGAATGGTATGAAGAGGAGTTTATGTATGGTACGGTGTCTCAGGGAGGCATTGTTCGGCATGCGTTCCGTTTTAAGAATATAGGTACAGAGCCCCTACATATTGTATATGTGAAAGGATCTTGCGGATGCACGGCTTGGGAGTGGCCCAAAGAGCCTATCTTGCCTGGAGACGAAGGAGAGATTGGGATGCAGTTTGATAGTGACAAGAAGTTCGGGAAAAGCCATCATTGTATCATGGTATATAATAATGATGATGCCGAATTGCCCTTCAAACGATTGTGCATGAAGGGAGAAGTTGTGATTGAATTTGATGATGTTGTTCCTGCCACAGAAAATTGATTCCCAATTTATTAAGATGTCATATACTGATCCACTTGGAGATGCGCTCATGGACTATTTCCGTGGACGAAAAGATGCTGCCATTACTGTATACTCCAACCGAACCTCGCCCGATACCTATCATGCTTCCTATATGTTTCGGCCATTCGAGGAGATGCCCAAACAAGAGCAAAAGGCATTGAAGCTTTGTCGGGGCAAAGTATTAGACATTGGAGCAGGCGCGGGCTCGCACGCCATCGAATTGCAAAAACGTGGACTTGAAGTACATACAATTGATACCTCAGAAGGAGCTGTGGAGGTAATGAGAATGCGGGGTATTGAGAAGGCCATTCACCAAGATATATTTGAATATAAGGAAGAAAGATACGATACCCTTTTGATGATGATGAATGGGATTGGGGTTGCGGGTAACCTCGATCGCCTTCAAACATTCCTCCAACATGCCCATTCCCTCTTAAAACCCAAAGGCCAAATCCTGTTCGATTCTTGTGATATCCTATACTTATATACCAATGAAGATGGCTCTATTCAACTCAACCTCAATTCGATATATTATGGTACGGTAGCATTCTGTATGGAATATGAAGGGGTGAAAGGAGAACCTTTTTTGTGGTTGTATGTAGATCCTGGAACGATGAAAATGGAAGCCGAACGTGCCCACTATTCCTTTGAGTTGCTTTATGATTCGCGCTCAGGCTACCTTGCTCGCCTGACTTCCCTTTTGTAAACGCTTATTATTCACAATAATAGAAAAAGATGGATTTCTCTAAGTGTAAAGTTTTGGAAAATCCATCTAGCAATCCTAATTTAGCTTCCTTTTTCAGGAGCTAAAGACTTCATCCTCATTAATGGTTTGATATGAGAAAACATTCACTACCTTTTCTTTTTGCAAAACACTGCTTGCTCGTCTTATGTTGTTTTGCGTTCGTTCAAAATTCAGCCTATGCCAACTGTACGGTTGGAGGGGTATACCAAGGCCCCCTATGTAGCTTCAATAGTGCTACAACAACTGTGGTATATGGTTCAACGGGAGTCTATTGGGACTTCATCGCGGCTGAATCGGGCGTAGCCCTATTCACCACTTGTGGGGTATCATTTGATGATACCTATTTGTGTTTCCAAGATAGCCTTGGAAATACCTTGTTTGAAAATGATGACGACTGTGGAGCACAATCTACGCTTCTTGTACCTGTAACCGCAGGAGAGCGTTACCGAATTCACCTAAGTGGTAGTTCGAATGCTGCAGGAACAGGAACAATCATCTATCAATTGCCTGAGCCTACAGTTTCATTCTCAGGTTTGAACTGTGCGTACTATGAATATGGAGATACAGCTACGTTGGTAGGAAGTCCTGCTGGAGGAGTTTTCTCGGGTGCTGGTGTTTCTGGAGATATGTTCATTGGAGCAGATGCTGGACCAGGGATGCATGATGTAACATACACATATACAGTGAGTTGTTATGCACCTATTACGTATACTGATTCTTCTGGTGTATATCCCGATCTCGTTTCTTCTGATACAACAGACTTCTGTGAAGGAGATACAACTATCCTTTCCACGATTTCAGATCCTTCTTTCTCCTACCAATGGTATAAAGATGGAACGGCTATATCAGGCGCAACGACCTATCAATACATTATAACGGATAGCGGTAGTTACCATGTGCGTTTGTACAATGGAGATTGTTATGCCTATTCGAATGAGCATTTGGTGAATGTATATAGCATCCCGAATATCTACTTTACAGGGCTTGATTGTTCGTATTTCATTGGCAAAGATCCTGAGGTGATTACAGGTTTCCCATCGGGAGGAGTATTCTCAGGCACGGGTATGTTTGCTGACTCCTTCAATCCTAGTTTGGCTGGATTAGGGGGGCATGTCGTTACGTATGCGTACACCCCATTTGGCTGCCCAACCCAAACGGTATCCTCCGATACAGTTAGAATCTACACTGATCCTATTCCACTTGGTCCAACTACTTTCTGTGAAGG
>Ga0163111_10000050_pt1 | contig 71286 bp, 42 predicted proteins | sample CRUFie1St18metaG_FD_109645 | JGI IMG/M metagenome (GOLD analysis project Ga0163111, IMG submission 109645) | Marine microbial communities from the Costa Rica Dome - CRUD Field 142mm St18 metaG | ecosystem: Environmental > Aquatic > Marine > Oceanic > Photic zone | place: Costa Rica: the Eastern...
AACCCTAGATCTATAATCCAAAACCCTAGATCTATAATCCAAAACCCTAGATCTATAATCCAAAACCCTAGATCTATAATCCAAAACCCTAGATCTATAATCCAAAACCCTAGATCTATAATCTAAAACTCTATATCTATAATCCAAAACCTAGGATACATAGTCCAAAACCTAGGATACATAGTCCAAAACCTAGGATTCATAATCCAAAATCCTAGATTCATAATCCAAAATCCTAGATTCATAATCCAAAATCCTAGATTCATAATCCAAAATCCTAGATTCATAATCCAAGAGTTAAAATACCAATACAATCTCAAATACCTCAAAAACAAACATCTAATTCTAAAGAAAAACCTCAACAACAATGTCTAAAAAAAAGCAAAACTGTCACAAAACCACCCCAAACCGTCCCCCAACACTTTCGAGAGCCATCAAAAAAACTCAAACAAAAAAGAACAACAAAGCCTATAAATCTCCATAAAACCTCATATCGTTAAACAAAAACAAAATAAGTCTAAACAAACAAAACAACTAAGCATCCCCAACCCCACACCTTAGAAAAACACCCCATATCACTTTTAGCAAACCCGCACATCCCCTAATATTGCAATAGTGCACCAAAAACAACAATTTATTACATCATGGCCAAGAAAATAAAGCCCAATTACCCCATGAGACACATGGAAATGCTCACCATCGCCACCACAATCACCCAAAGAGCAGAGCAAGACCAACTAGCATTCCAAACCGCAAACAGCGATTGGGACACAATATTCTTCCAATCCCTCAAAACACGCATCCAAACAGCCATCCTCAAGCTCAACCCCGAACTCCTCATAACCCAAAAGACCCTTACCGCCCAACTCACCAAACAACTCAAAAACGCCTCCCACGACCTCGACATCCTCGCAGCAGCAATCGAAAGCAAATTCACAGGAGACCACAAAATCAAAGGCCAAGCAATCCTAGGAACCCTAGAAATCAAACGCCTCCAAAAAGTAAAAAGCGGAGACCAAGAGTCTCTCGCCCAAATCCTAGCAGCATTCAAAGCAAACGAAACAACCATCCTCCCCCAACTCCAAAGCAAAAAAATCTCCCCCAGCCTCATCTCCCGAATCCAACAGCACTACATAACCTTCCAACCCCTTAACATCAAACAAGAACTAGCAAAAGGAGACGTAACCAAAAACAACGAAAAACAACAACTCGAACGAAACGCCATATACACCCAAATCGCAGGCATCTCCAAACTCGGCAAAAAACTCAGCAAACTCGAACTCACAAACCGAGCCGATTACAACATCTCACTTCTCCTCCGCAAAATCAAAAACAACACCTAATCTACTTAACTCCATTCCAATAATTTTCACATATTTGCAAACCAAAACAAACAAGCAACCAATCCCATGAAAAACTGGATTTACCGCACAGCAAAAGCAGTCGCACAATTCTCAAAAGCAAAAAAAGGCCCCAACAAACAAATCGTTTGCGCAAGCGGAATAACCCCATCAGGTAGCGTACACCTCGGAAACCTCCGCGAAATCATGACCGTACACCTAATCCACCAAGAACTCCTCCGACAAGGACACGACGCCGTACACCTACACTTCTGGGACGACTACGACCGCCTCCGAAAAATACCCGCAAACGTCCCCCAAACATTCAAACAATACCTAGGACGCCCCCTTTCCGAAGTTCCAAACCCCTTCGGACAAGGTTCATACGCCGATCACTTCATCGCAGAATTCCAAACATGCATGAACCAAATCGGTGTCAAGCCCCAATACATCCGACAATCTGAAGTATACGGCACAACCCACTATGCAGACATGGTCGAACTAGCCATCAACAAAAGACTAGAAATCTTCGACATCCTCCTCAAGCACCAATCAGAAGAAAAACAAGCCGAATCAATCGCAAACCGCCAAAACTACTACCCCTTCGCAGTATACAGCCAAGAAAGTGGCACCGACGACACCCAAGTCCTCCACTACGATTCAGAGAACACAACCCTACACTACCTCTGCCGCCAATCAGGCAAAGAGCTCTCCTTCAACATCCGTGAAAACCTCCACGGAAAACTCGTATGGAAAGTAGACTGGCCAATGCGTTGGACAAAATACCAAGTAGACTTCGAGCCAGGAGGAACCGACCACTCAACCCCAGGCAGCAGCTACACCGTCGGAAAAGAAATCGTAAAACGAATCTTCAACTGGCATCCCCCCTTCTACGTCGCATACGCCTTCATCAGCATCTCAGGGCAAGGAGCCAAAATCTCCAGCTCAACAGGAACCATCGCAACCCCCTCCAACGCCCTATCCGTCCTCGAACCCGCCATGATTCGATGGCTCTACTGCCGAACAGACGTCCGCCGAAGCTTCAAAATCAGCTTCGACGACCAAATCATGCGCCTCTACGACGAATGGGATCGCTTCGTCCGCAAAAACGCATCCCCCAAAGCAAAAGACCTAGAGAAGTTCATCTTCTACCACTCAACCCAAACCGCAACCGAATCAGTCCCATACTCCCAAGATGGAACCGCATTCCGCATCCTAACCTCCGCCTATGAAATGACCAAAGGAAGCCCCACAGCCTTCACCCGCGTCGTAAACTCATACACAGGCCAAAAAGAATTCGACCCCACCGAATCCCGAATCCAACTAGCAAAATCATGGGTAGACCTCTTCATGCCTGACCAAGACAAAATCAGCATCCGAACCGAATTCGCCCAACAAACCTTCAACAACCTCCCCCCTCAAGCACAACAAGCAGTAAAAGACCTCGCAAGCCGCCTCCAAAACGAATTCACCCTCGAATCCATCCAAAAAGCCATCTACGGCGTACCCAAGAAAACCCTTGGCATGCCCGAAGACGCCAAACCAACCCCCGAACTAAAAGCATTCCAACGAATCTTCTACGGCGCCCTCTACGACCTATTCATCAATCGCCCAAAAGGCCCCCGACTCCCAACACTCATCGTCGCCATAGGCCAAACACAAACCCTCAAACTCCTAACCCCCTAATCAAACACACAAAGGGAGAGGCCAGCGGGCAGTCTGGAGCTGTATAAAAACTCTCAAAACACCCGCAATGGGAGAGGCCAGCGGGCAGTCTCCCCTCCTCGGGAGGGGCGAGGGGCTGGGTAAGGTACTGGATATCAAGTCTAAAGAACCTCCCACTAAACACTACAACCCCAAAGCAATCCCCCCTAATCAAAATCCCCCGCATCAATCTCCACAGGCTCAATCGAAGGCATATCCTCTAGCTTCGGAGGCTCCTTCTCCTCCAACGTATCCCCCCTCGCCAACTTAATCGAATCCAACATCTCCCGTTGCATCCGAATCATCGCCTCATACCGTTTAGCCACATTCGAATCCATCTTATACTCCTCCATCATCTTCTGCAAAATCTCCAACCGTCTAAGCGTCTGATCCTGAGACTGCTTCAAAAAACTACTATCACGCATATAATAAGGAACCGTCGGCAACTTAGGAATATCATACCGATACGTAGACGAAGAACGGCCACCATCCTTCCCCAATATCACCGCCAACAACAATATAACCTTAAACACCACGACCGCAATCATCCAACTCCTATCCTCTTCCTGCTTAGCAGGCTGCCCATAGCTCGTACCAAACCCCTCTCCACTCCCAAACGGACGTGAAGCCGAAACCCGCAAAAATATCATACGTAAACGCTGATTCTCAGAAAGCTCCAACTCCTCCAACAAATCCACAATAGCAGCCGTAAGCTTCTTATCCTCCTTCACACTCTTATACGCAATGCCAATCAACGCATCAATCAACGCAGCCTTCTGCGCCTCAAAATACGATGGCAACGCATTAATCAACTCCTCCTCCAATCCCCCCAAAAGCTCAAACACCTCGTCAGCCGAACCTACGCCCGCAGCCAACCGCCGCTCACAAGCCTTCAACTCATTCGCCGTAAACGTCAAATGACCCAACAACCGCCGATACGCATCATGCTCCCAAGCCTCAGGCAACTCCTCCTCCAACAACAACTTCGCAACCGCAACCTCCCCCTTCCGATACGCCCGATTCAACACACGCCCAAAAGGCTCCACAAACACCTTCTCCAACTCTCTCCGCAAAGCCGCATCCTCCAACACACCCTCATCCAGCAAAGCCCGATCAACCTCACCCGTCTGCAAAAACAACAACAGCCCTGGCGAACGCATCATAAAAGCATGAAAAGCCCGCTTCCCCTCATCCTTCAACTCCTCCAACAACGACAACAAACTCGACTTATCAAGCTCAACGCCCCCAACCATAATCGTCGAAGCATCTGCCAACTCAAACTCAGCAAGGATACGCTTCTTAGCCCGCCGAACCGCAGCGGCATCATCCCAATTCCCCTTAGGGAAGAAAGGCTTAAGCAAAACAAGTGGATTTCTATACTGCATAGATCTGTTGAAAAATTGGATAACAGTAGCTGCCTACTAAACGTTATATCTATAGGGAGGACTATCCCCCACGTTTGATAAATCTTGGGTAAAAATGTACCTTTATTGTATATCAAGTATTAAATTACACGTATATATTACATAAATCAACCCAACACTAAACGAATTAAAACATTAATGCAAGACAAAAAGCAACTTCAAGCACTTTTACAGGTATTAAACCAAGTGTTTGACATGGAAAGGAAACTAGAACAAAACGGAGGAAACAGAAGCTTAGAAAGAAACCTACGCAGAATCAAACAATCCTTTGAACAATTAGGACTCCAATACCACAACCCAATAGGCGAAAACTACAGGGAAACCCGAACAGACTGTGAAGCCACAATCTCAGGAAACTCCCTAAACAACCTAACAATTACAGAGGTAATCAAGCCTATCATCCGACTCGAAATAGAAGGCTTCTCCCAAATCGTACAACGAGCAGTCGTTATCGTTGAAGGAAGATAAGCCCCCAAGCCCCCTAACGCACACACATACCCAAACGTAATTGTTTCTCGATTTTTACTATCAAATAGACATTCATGATTAATATCGGAATAGATTTAGGAACGACAAACTCAGCCATTGCTAAGTTCGACCGAGGCCGAGTCGTCGTCTTCAAAAATCCCATCGGCCACAAAGAAACCCTCCCCTCAGTGGTCGCCTTTCGCAAACAACGAATCATAGTCGGTGACAAAGCCCGAGAATACCTACTCAAAGACCCCAAAAACGTCGTAGGTAGCTTCAAACGCAAAATGGGAACCACCGAATATTACTATATAAAGTCCATCGGGGAACGAAAAACCCCCATCGACCTCTCCGCACAGGTACTCAAAGAGCTCAAGAACTTCGTCCACACAGGAGAAGAACTCGACGCTGCCGTAATCACAATCCCCGCAGCCTTTGATACCGTCCAATCAAACGCCACCCGAAAAGCAGGCCATCAAGCAGGCTTCTCACAAGTCGTATTACTCCAGGAGCCTATCGCGGCCAGCCTCGCATACGCCAACAAGGACGAAACGGACTCCTTCGAGGAAGGACAATGGATCGTATACGACCTCGGCGGTGGAACCTTCGACGTTGCCCTCGTCAATATCAGCGATGGCGAAATGAAAGTCATTGACCACGAAGGCGACAACTTCCTCGGCGGAACAGACTTCGACAAAGCAATCGTCGAAAAAGTCATCATCCCATACCTAGAGAAGGAAGGCGTCTTCAACAACCTCGAACAAGACCTAAAGAGCGCATCAGGAAAATACAATAAGCTCTACTACAAACTCCTCCACCTCGCCGAAGAAGCAAAGGTACAACTCTCTACCTCCGAAGTCGCCGAAATCGAATTCGAGATAGAGGACGACGTAGACGCAGAGATTGAGGCATACATCCTCCTCGACCGAGTCACCTTCGAGGACATCCTTGCCCCCTACATCGACCAAACCGTCGAAATGATTCGCTCCATCATGGAACGAAACAGCCTCTCCAAAAACGACGTAAAATTCGTCCTCATGGTCGGAGGCTCCACATACATCCCATACGTCCGTAGAAGCATCACCGAAAAGCTCAACATCCCCACCAACTGCAACGTAGACCCAACCACTGCCGTCGCAGAAGGAGCCGCTTTCTACGCAGGCACAAAACCCAAAAAGAAACCAACCTCCCTCCAAACCATCGAACCCAATGAGGTCGGTTTCCGCGTACACGTCAAAATGGCCTACCAAAAGGCTACCCAAGACGACGAAGAGTACTTCACCGCCCGAATCTCAGGCGACATTACAGGCCTATACTACCGAATCACCCGCCAAGATGGAGGATTTGACACAGGCCTCAAACCCCTCACCGAACGAATCAGTGAGGACCTAAGCCTCGTCAAGGACGCATACAACTACTTCGATTTCCGCGTCTACGACGAACAAAACAACGAGATCGCAACCAATGCCGACGTAATCGGGATTGCTCAAGGCCGATACAGCGTCGTTGGACAACCCCTCCCCAACGATATCTGCCTCGAAATAGATGACCTTGACGGAGGCACAACCATACTCGAACTAGTCTTCTCCAAAAACGATATCCTCCCCCTCAAAAAAACCATCGTCAAGGAGATCACCCGAACCATCCGCAAGGGCTCCGACAGCCGAATCACCATAAACATAGTGGAAGGTCCCAACGACGCCCTGCCCATCGCTAGCCAAACCATCGGCTTCATCAGCGTATCAGGCAAGCAACTCACCCGCGACCTCGTCAAGGGCTCCGACGTAGAAATCACCCTCGAACTCTCCGAATCCCGTGACCTCCGAATCATGGCATACCTCATGATGACCGACCAAGAGTTCGAAGATGTATTCACCCCATCAGACCGACAGGTAAACATATACCGCCTCAACGACGACCTCACCCTCCTCGCCTCCAAACTCAAAAAGGAAGTAGAGGACGCCGTCATGATGGAAAACTACGAAACCGCCCAACGACTCGCTGAGATACAAGATGTCCTCAACGACCTCATCAAGCAAGCGTCCAAACTCTCCCCCGACGACGTAACCGACGAGAAGTTCCAGATCGAAGACCGCAAGCGCAAAATCGCCCAACAAGTCGATCAACTCACCCGCGACAAGCGCATCATCAAACTCAAGATGGAATACTTCCGCGCCAAGAAGTACGTCAAATGGGTAGTAGAACAATACGACATCCGAGAGGAGGAACAAAAGCAGTTCGATGAGCTAATGGCCAAAGAAAAGAGTACCCTCATGTCAAACAGCAAGATCAAAATCGAGGAACTCACCGACAAACTCTGGTCACTCGCATCCAAAATCCGTTGGCGTAGCCCTCAATACGTAAAGTGGCTCTTCTACGACATCGTTGCCCGACGTGAAGAGCTCACTAACAAAGAGGAAGCCGACAAACACATCGAAGTAGGCGAAAAAGCAATCGAGGAAGAGAAGTACGACCAATTACGCATCTGCGTAAACCGACTCTACTCCCTCCTTCCTCCAGCCATCCGCGAACAAATACAAGGAGGAGGAACGGGTATCGGCTAATCCCCTTCCTAATCCAATACAAAGTATACCTGCAATTGCTTCAGCATGAGGTCGTCCACTTCTTCGAGTCGGGCGACCTCATCCCAATTATTGAACGCCCCCAACCGCTTCCGCTCCCGCACAATCGCTTTATCCTCCTTCCAATCCACAAACACGAACCCCGCCAACTCCCTCACCAAACTCTGGTTCAATATACGCTTTGGCGGAGCCTCATACGCCCCAACCTTCAGATACGGCTTCATCCGCTCATAGTTCTCCTCCGATAGCCCATACACTTCCCGCAACTGCTCCACAGCATAATAGTAGCCCATCGCCTCCCGACACCGCACTATCCGCGCCGACAACTTCGCCCCAATCCCAGGCACCCTCACCAACGCCGCCGAATCCGCCCGATTCAGATCCAACACACCCACATCCTTCCCCTTCTTCTTCCACTTCCCCTCCTTCTTCCGCCCCTCAACCCCTCTTCCATCTGCTCCATCTCCCAAACTCCTCCTACCCTCTCCCTCCACCCGCTTCCCCTCCTCAACCCTCCTCCGAAACCCCTCCAACGTCCCCTCCGCTACAAACAAATACCGCGCAATATGCCCAAACGTCTCCTCCCTCAACCCATACACCTTCCTCACCTGCCCCACCGAGTCAAAACCCCCAATCGCCTCCCTATACCGACAAATCCGCTCACTCAGCACCTCCCCTATCCCCCGCAACGCCTTCAACTCTTCCGCCCCAACCACATTCACATCCATCCGCTTCGGATCATACCGCCTCCGCTCCACAACCTCCGTTGGAGTCGTCTCAGGGCTCATACACACATAGGGCAACAACCGAATGAACCGCTGCGTATCCATCCGATAGATTCGCAGCAAATCATCCTCCCTCAGAAACCCTCCCCTAGCGTCCCGATACTTCACAATCCGACTACTCAGCACCCGCCCAATCCCTGGCAGAGCCTCCCACTCAGCACTATCCGCCACATTAATATCAATCCGCAGAATAGCAGGAACCTCAATAATCAATGGACGCGGATACCCATACAAATCGTGGATACGCGGACTCCTAAAGGCAGAAATACCAATAATAAGAATGATGAGGAGCAAAATTCCCCTCTTTTGAGAATAGTTGTAGGTCAGTAGGCCGTTAAATTTCATCATGTACGAAAGTTAAGAGGCCTAATAATAGCAGATTATTCCGACTTATTCAATACGACGCATATTTTTCGGAAGCGAAAAGAAGAATTTCGTCCCAACCCCAGGCTCCGACTCCACCCGAAAACGCCCTTGCAACCGCTCAATCGAATTCTTCACAATATACAGCCCCAAACCAGACCCCTTCGAAGTCGTATTCCCCCGAAAGAACATATCGAACACCTTTTCTTGAATCTCCTTCGGCATCCCTACCCCATTATCCTCCACACAAAACTCAATACGCTCTCTCTCCTCCCAAATCTTCACATCAATAATAGGCGGATTCGCATCCGAACGCTGATAATTAATCCCATTCACAATCAAATTCTGCAAAATAGATATCATCAACTTCCGATCACTCTTCAAAGGCGACTTCAACTGAATATCAACCGAAAACTCCACCGCTTTCGACTCAGGCTGATGCCGCAAGCTCTCAATAATCTCCTCTATTAGCTTCGCAATATCAATCACCTTCACATCCATCGCAGCCTTATTCACCCGCGTTAAATCAATCAAATCCAACAGAATCCGATCCAACCGCTTCGTGCTCTTATGAATAAGCCCTAGGTATTGCTTCGACATCGCATCAGTTGTCTCATTCATTGCAATCGTCGCGAGTCCCATAATCGAAGCCAAAGGTCCCTTCAAATCATGCGACGCCTTATACACAAACGCATCCAACTCCCGATTCTTCTCCTGCAACTTAATCTCAGCCTTCTTCCGTTCTGTAATATCCGTCACTACCGCAAACGTCCCAACCGTCTTTCCATGCTCATCCAAATAGGGAGCTCCAGCCGCCTGTACCCATATCGTCTCATGCGTCTTCGGGTGCCGCAACTTAAGCTCATACTGATCAGAAACCTGCTCCTCCTTCCGAATACGGGTTTTGCTCTTAAAGAAATCCTTCAAATCCACCGAGTCCGACTCTATCACCTCATACATCTTATGCCCCACAAGTTCAGACTCCTTCAATCCCAAGATCTCACACATCCGCGCATTAACAAACAACGTTTTCTCCTCCAAATCAGCCAAAATAATCCCCTCATTCATCAGCTCCACCAATGTCCGATAACGCTGCTCTCTCTTCTGGAGAGCCTCCTGTTGTTTAATCCGTTCTGTAATATCCCGAGCGACACTCACCACATAAACTTCATCCTTATGCTCCATATACTTAGACCGAATCTCCACAGGAAATGATGATCCATCCTTCCGCTTATGCGACGAATTAAAGGTATACTCTCCATGTGTCAAGGTATTCTCCGCTACTGCCGCGACCTTCTCAGCATCATTATACACCAAATCAATATCATGTACAAAAAGCTTCGCCAATTCTTCTCGCGTGTACCCGAGTTGAGCGCAAGCTCGCTGGTTAAAATCTACAAGTTTACCTGTTCGAGGTTGCAGAATAAATACGGCATCATTCGATTGATCCATCAAACTCTGAATCAGGGACAATCGATGTTCGGCTTTTGCCTCCATCCGTCTTGACTCCTCCAACCGCAACGATAATAACTTCTGCACATAACTCGTATATATCCCCACAATAACAACCCCCGAAGTGAGCACTCCCACAAAAAGTAAGGGGTCAAATGCCAAGTTAGGAGTAGCCACCAACAGCACACAATTAAAGCTAATCACTACCAACAATAACCACCGATACCAAGTTCCCTCCCCCACAATAAAAGAGGAAAAACCATATAGTCCCATCAATAAGAGAACCATATTAGGCTCGAAGTGGTTCCTATATGCGAGGTAAATCAATTGAATATGAAGCAGGAACAACATCCCAAACCCCATATTAATACTGTATTTATCAGAAATACGTAGAAAGAAAGGTAAGATTCCAATCCCTATCCACAAAAAGCTCGAAACAGTATAAATAACAGGAGGATTATACAGCTCAGGCAAAAAGACAGTTACAGCATAGCCAGTACAGAACTGAACAATCCCGATACCCACTATGAGTAGTTGGGCAATATTGATTCTTTTGCTGAAGAGCCGTTGAAATTCTGTTTGATCTCGCATGCAGGTAGTGGGCAAATTTCATGCAACTGGCTGAAAGTAGAAAGAAAAAGTGTAATCGGCAAGACAAACCCTCATGAGAGTTTACAATACTTTTATCTTATGAAATTATTTTCCAGCTTTCTAATGACCTTCCTTCATTTTCTCTGAACGCATATTTCTTCCTTCCCAGATTATCTCTAATCCCACCATAAATTAACGTGAGTTTTGGATAACGTATTCTGTTATTTTCTATTGAATAGCCCCTTGGTTTTTGTGTTTAAGATTCTGTATATCGAACTCAACTTTTGGCTTTTGGTCGAAGAAGTGGTAGGCGGCAATAGCCGCAGTGATATTGTTAATCATCCCTACAAAACTTCTATGCCTTGCATGTTCTACATAAGCTTTGTTCTTTAAGGCATTGATGACACACTCAATCACAGCCCTTTTCTGTAGTTTCTTTTCTTGGCTGTGAGGTAATAATCTTGGTTTCATATTCTTTCGAATCTTTGTGACTAGCTCAAGCCCTTGCTCTTTAAGTTTGGTCTTTACTTTCTTACTGATATATCCTTTGTCACCAAATATTTCTCCCCTTAATCCTTTGGTTAGCTTTTGAATAAGCCGAGCGTTTATGTCTGAGACATTACCTGGGGTGATAAAGAAGGCGACTATTTCACCTAAGTGGTTGATAACCAAATGCAACTTGAATCCAAAGAACCACCCAACGGAAGTTTTACCAGACCTAGCTATCCCATCAAAGGTTTTATGTTGAGGGATACGTCGGTTATGAGAAACTTTTAAAGGACAAGAATCAATGTAGTAGGTACCTGTAGTGTTACCCAAACAGCAACTCAAGACAAAGTTCAAAAGAATAATCATCTCACTGGGCATCCATTGGATGAAACGATTGTAAGAAACTAAGCTGGGGAAATCTTTGGATAAATGGACTCCAACATAATGAAGATAGTAATGTTTAAAATTGCGGATTTGACAATGGTGGAAGAAGATCAAAATTGTGAGGATTTCACTACTGGACATACTTCTGGAGCGAACCCGATGCTTTTTCCCACTAGAAAGTAGTTGTTGGTGATAAGTGGGTAGGAAGATTTGACAAAAGTCATCTACACTACAGAAGATTTCTATGAGTTTATCGCTAGTCATAATAGAATTCATACTAAACCCAAAGATAAGGCTTCCCAAAAACAAGTGGGCTTATCCAAAACTCAAGTTAAATTAAGCCCAACCAGCAAATTCACAGGTTGGGCTCAACTCACGAAACTACAATAGTGTTTCTTTACTCATTATCCATCTTCTTAGCAATTTGTTTTTTCAACCGAGTCAAGTTTGCTTTAGCAGGCGCGTAATCCGCCTTAAATTCAAGCGCCTTCTCGTAATCGGCCTGAGCATCCTCTAATAATCCAAGTTTGGCTTTTGCCTGTGCCCTATTGGTATAAGGTACATAAGGATGCGGATGATGCAGTTCAATACTTTTCGAGAAATCCTGAATCGCTGCCGTATATTGCCCCAGAATATAGCGCGTATTCCCTCGATTGTTATAAGCCGCCGCAAAAGTCGAATCAAGTTCAATCACCTTGTTAAAATCCGCAATCGCCTCCTCATATTGTTCAAGCTTACGCCTTGCACTACCTCGATTGTTATAAGCGAACAAATATTCCGAGTCAAGCAAAAGGGTCTTATCAAAATCTTGAATAGCCTCCTCATATTGCTTCAATTGATACTTCGCACGACCCCGATTGTTATAGGCCTGCATATTTTCAGGATCCAATTTTATCGCCTCATCATAATCCTTAACTGCATCCTCATATTGAGCAAGCCCAAAGCGCGACCAAGCCCGATTGAAGTACAATTCAGCGGTCTCCTTCGAACCAAAATGTAAGGCTTGCGTATAGTCCTTAATAGATCCTTCATAATGCCCCAAATGCCGTCGTGCATTCCCACGTTTCTGATAAGCCTCTGGCTTCGTCGGATCATAGTGTATCGCTTGCGTATAATCCTCAACTGCCGCCGAATATTGTTGCTGAAGATGCCGAACCCACCCTCGATTGTAATACGCATTCGCATAAGTCGAATCAATCTTTAGGGCAGTATTATAATCCAACAATGCCTCCCCATAGAAACCAAGCTCTCGTTTCGCAATCCCACGATTATTATACGCCTGTGCATTATTAGGCTGCAGCTCAATGGCTCTATCATACTCCTCAATAACCAATTGATACTCCCCCTTTTCAAGCATCTGCTTTCCTTTATTGAAAAAAGCCTTGGGGGATAGAGAGTCCGTGTCCGTTTCTGTCTGCGGTTCAGCCTTTGCAAATGTTTGCGCTGCCTGTCCCTCCTTCTTCATCTGCCGTCGAGCAATCTCCTTCAAATTATACGCATTGATATTCTTCGGATTAATAGCCATTGCTTGGTCATAATCTGCCATTGCCTCCGCATATTGCTTCAACGCATATTTCGCAGCCCCTCGATTACAATAGGCCTTATCATATCGCGGGTCAATACTGATAGCCTCCGTATAGTCCACAATAGCCTCCTCATATCTCCCCAACTCATCCTTCGCCAACGCACGGTTAAAGTACGCCTTCGAACTCTCCGAATCCATCGATATCACCTTATCAAAATCCTTGATAGACGCCTCATAATTGCCTTGAACTTGATAAATCATTCCTCGATTATAGAACGCATTCTTGTATGTAGGCGATAACTCAATCGTCTTATTATAATCCGCAATCGCCTCAGGATACTTCTCGAGAAGATCATTCGCAAGCCCTCGGTTATAGTAAGCAGCCGAAAGAGGCGTATACCCAGCCTCTATAGCCTTCGTATAATAAGCCAACTTTTGATGAGGATTAAGCGCCTCTCGCCCCTTCTGATACCAATCGCGAGCAGTTTGCGCAGGAAGAAGCTGGGAGATAAAAAGGAAGGAAAATGCCAGAAAGATATGTTTCATGATTGGGGAATTTTGTGATATAGGGCGCACAAGTTTTAGGCCAAAAATTATTCTACAATTGGGAAACGACAAGGAGCAGATGTATATTTTCTGCTAAGAATGCTTTCATTTCGCGATTCCTTTTAAAACACAAATGCCTCAAGACAATTGTCCTGAGGCATTTGCATCTATTTTATGAAACTCCGTATCTCTACCTCCTATTCTTCCAAGCCATATACTCCTCTCGTGTAGCCAAAATCTCACAATACGGATTGCGGCTCTTAAGAAGCTCAGCTTCCCGAGAGGCCACATATGTACCAATCAACACCAACAAATTCAACGTACTATGCGTACGACCCGCAATGATTGGACGAAGGCTATCTACCTGTGTATTATATAGATTCAAGATACGCAACTTTGGTAAGTCGGCAATCGGTTGGAGGTTGCTAAGACTTGTGTTAGAGCAATCTAGACGATGCAACTTGCGGAGGTATTCGGCACCTTTGAGGGAGAGCACAGACGAATGCGAAAGCTTCAAATGCTCCAAATGCTGAAGGTGACGAATAGGCATAATGGAGGTGATCCGTTTGGCAGAGCAATCCAATGTCTTCAACGAAAGAATCTTCACCAAATCCAACAGGGTTACCTGCTTCGCACGGAAATTAATCGCTTCTTGGAGAATCATACGCCATTCTGATGTAAGTCCTCTCCACCAATCAATCATTTGCTTCCATACAGTTGCCCATAGAATACGAGTATATCGTTTCTTGCCAATATAATTATCCTTGATAACAATCTTCTTCCCCTTTACACTTAGCGAAACAAACAAAGGATGTGAAGTCTTGGTCTCCCCTACTTTCTTACCTGCCTTGAACAACTTCAATGCATCATCGCGTTTCATAACAAGGAAACGGGCAAAGTCCTTCTTCTCAATCTGACCGAGCCAATCTTGCAACTTAATCTCAATGGGAAAAAGTGCCTTGGTGATCTGGTACTTACTCGAATCTAGTATAACTTCTCCTGCAAAAAGATACCCATATCCTTCCAATCGCTTGCGGAATTCCTCAAACGTTTCGAATGTATGCAAGGTCAAATCAGGCACTAAAACAGCAGGCTCCTCCTCAATCTCCACCTTATCCAATATCGCCAATGGATCCTCTTCGGGCTCTTCCAATGTACCAAAAGCAGGCGTTTTTTCCTTTACAGACTCTTCCTTTACAAAAATGTCCTCTTTCATAGGAGGTTCTTCCTTAGGAATCGCTTCTACTACAGGTGTTTCCTTTTCCTCCTTCAACTCTAACTCTGGAAGCGGGTTCTCTACCTCAGGCGTTTCTGCCGTAGTATCTTCCAAAATAGGCTCGTCTTCCAGCACAATTTCTGCATCTTTCGCCTTTATTTCTTCACTCGGCTCTTCAGAAGCAATAGGGGGCGTGATTGTCTCATCCTTCGGAGAGAGGGCATCATTCCAACGATTCACCCAAACCTGATATACCTTTCGATGATGCGCCAAACGCTCACTTTCATAATTGAGTTCCTCTTCTGTTTGGAGCTTCATACCCATCGTCTTATCCTTAAATTCCCACGCACATTCAGGACAGAAGCTATTCGAAAAAGACGAAACCGTCTCACAAACGGGACAAACAATTTTGGTCATAGGAGTTGATATCTAGTTTATTCTATGGACGAACAAAGGTACAAAGCAGTTATCGAAATCAGTAGTATCTAGCCGATTAGATTGTAGTTTTTCAAACAAATATGAAAATTTACGCCACTAATGAAGGCTCTGGAACCAGATGCTTGGAGATACTAAAATAGAAAGTTGTTCCTTTTCCATGTTCCGAATGCAGATTAATCGAACCTTGATGTTGCTCTACTATCTTTTTGCACAGTGCAAGGCCAATACCCGTTCCTTCATATTCATCACTACTATGTAGCTTTCGGAACAATAAGAAGATGCGCTCATGAAACTCAGGGTCAATCCCAATACCATTGTCTCGCACAAAGAAAGTCCAATTATCTGGATGCTCAATCCCTTCAATCTCTATTCTTGGAGGAGTATCAGGTTTCTGAAACTTAATGGCATTGCTAATGAGGTTTTGAAATAGCTGTCGAATCTTCGTAGGATCTGCCACAATCTGCTCTGGTATATTCTTCAAACAAATAAAAGCCCCACTCTCCTGAATCGTCGAATTCATTTCTGCTAGCAAAGCATCAAGCATTTCGGAGAAACTAAGCGTTTGAGGGTTCATCTTTCGGGTATTCACACGAGAATATGCAAGGAGGTCACTTACCAAAGCCTTCATACTCTTAGAAGCCGTGACAATAAAGTTTAGGAAGTCTAATTCTTCCTCATTCAATTTATCTTTTGCACGCCGCGCCAACAATTGCGAGAAACTCGTAATTGTTCGAATAGGCGCACGCAGGTCATGAGAAGCAATATAAGCGAAGTTTTCCAGCTGCATATTACTCTCAATGTACTTCCGAAGCGCGACATTCTTCTCATTAAGCTCATTCAAAGTATGGGAGATAAGCTGTTCCTGACGCTTCTTATCCGTAATATCGAAGCTTAGCCCAATGCCTGTCTGCGTCTCATCATCGAAAAACGTCTTAACATCCCAGAAAGACTCTCGCCCTTTAAAGATAATGTTATGTTGGAAAGCAACAACCTCTCCTTCCAATGCCTTCATATGACTTTCAACAATAGGAGGATGATCCTTATATAGTTCAAAGAGATTCTTACCAATCAGTCTTTTAGGATTCACATTCATTCGTTCCAATCCAGATCCCACAATCTCTACCAGATCCCCTTCCCTATTAAAACGATAATAGATAGCAGGAAAGTTATTGACTACACTATCAATCACCAATTGCTTAAATCGCATGGATTGTTCCGTTTTCTTTTGCTTGGTGATATCGACATAGGTATACACAATATTCGAATAATTGCCATCCTGAGGATAACGAACCGAATAAGCAAGCGTTTTTCTTTTGCCTGTATAGGTCAATATCTCTAACTCCCCTTTGAAGCATTCTGCTCGATTAAAAATGGCTACAGCCTCTTCTACCAAAGTTACAAAGGCGCTGGGAGTAAGGAAATCAAGGAAGTTTTTTACATAATATTCTCGGCTAGGAGCCTCCGTAAACTCCAACATTGCTTGATTGATATTCACAATCTTAACGAATTGCATACGTGCCTCTACAAACTCAGGGTATTGATAGAAATAACTTTCAGGATCTTCGACCCTCTGTTCAGCCATTCGATCAATTAATGGAACAACAGCTGTCATATCGGTCACTTGAATTCCTAATGAATTGGTCTCAAAAATTCGGCGGAACCGCGTTTCACTATCAATCAATGCTTGCTTCGCCAGTTTCTCAGGGGTAATATCCTGTACCATCAACATCGTAAGGCGTTCACCATGAAACAATACAGGGTTTATGGTCAGCTTGGCGAAGAACTGCCGCCCTGTTTTGGCTTGAAACAACCATTCAAAACTCTGCTCCACTCGGTTTGAGCGATATCGATGTAAGATTTCCTTCAACTTAGTGGCCGAAAGCTGGCCATCGGACTGATATTCTGGGCTAAATAACAGCATATTCCCATGATTTACCTCATCTTTGGTTGCATCAAATAATATACAAGCCTTATCATTACAATGTACTCCTCTCTTTCGTTCATCAATATCAACGACAATAATCCCCGCAGGAGAAGAATTGTAAAGATTGTGAAACATTTCTTCTTTTGCCCGAATGGCAATCTCAGCTTTCTTCTTACTTGTCACATTATTCCTTCTTCCCCAAACTCCTATTAGGTAATTATTTTCAATGATTCCAAGTATATTATTTTCATAATAAAGAATCTCCTGCTCGTATGCCAACTTACTTTCCTCGTTCACTACATTAAAATACTTCCGCAAGAAATAACGATACAAACGACGGAAATACCTCTCGTCTCCCTCTCGTATAAATTCTTCTACCCGCTTGCCCAAACACTCCTTCCGACTTTTGTATCCATACATCTCGGCATAGGCATCATTGCACTCTGATAAGTAAGCATATTTCAAAAACCAATTCTCTTGCTCTACCAAAGAAAGCGTCAATGGAATCGGTTTTTCTAGATGAAAGTAATAAATCCCCTCTGTGCTATAACGTACAAAATTGATATACTTTTTATGGTTTTCGGAAAGCTTTCGCTCCCTCTTACTTGAAAACGCAAGTGACAACCGATGAAACCAGACAAAACTCAGTACTTCCCCAATCAAAATAAGGGCAAGCCCTCCTAATAACATTCGATTGATTTGTATATTCCTTGCCGTTAGCGTCTCCAATTGCATCATCCTTTCAAGGTTATAGGAGGTCAGCACTAAACTCAAGATGATAGCAGGAATAGAAAGTAAAAGGGTTATTTGCCTGTATTCAGGTATATAGATAAACACAACTGTTCCTACAGGAATCAGATATAGAGGCGTTAGATAAAGATCTTCAAATGCTACAGAAGCAATAGCGGTAGCCAAAATAGCGACTACTTGAGAAATAATAACTGCAGTAAAGTAAAAATCCTTAAAACTCAATAATGCGCATCCTCCAAATACAATAGTTAGCGTAATAAGCTCAGGGTAGAGAGCTTCCATTTTCAGGTCAAGAGCCATATACACCAACAAGAATAAAAAGGAAACACCGCTCGCTCCAAGGCAGCCGTATTCGAATATTCTTTTGCGAATTTTATGCAAAGGAGACAAGGGAGAGTCTTTTGAACCAATATATAATGGCTTCTTTTTATCAACAAACATAAAGATAGCAGATCCTAAATTTCTACACAGTGTGGGTCTTTTTCGGAATATACATACATATAACGACTAAAAATATGATAGGAAGTTTTGCTTACCAAAATAAAGGTGAAGGAATTCAAGCAATTTTGTCATTTTTCTCGCCTCTGAGCTTTCGAATGACACGCTTATTAGAATAGTCCTCACACATATTCATCCACCCTATCAACTATGCAGAATCTCGTGTATCTTAGGTATCAAACAACAACCCAAATTGTACATATCATGAATAACACATACCTAAAAAAACCTTTCTTTTTCTTACGATCAGCTCTTATAGTGTCATTTATTCTATTGTCTATCAATGGCTTTAGCCAAAGGTGGGGAAGTTACGATCGATCTTCTCCCTCAATAGGTCGAACCTATCGATTGGAGCCCGCAGGCATGGCTATTCGCTGGTACAAAGGGAAAGCCTATGTCAAAAAAGATGGCCGAAACGGGCATGTCATCATTGCCTCAGATGGAATTAAAGAAGGTGGATTGGCTTTTGAAGTGGAAATTGCCAATACTTCAGATAGAGCAATGCTGGTTAGTCCAGAAGAGATATATTACCAGCTTTCACCAGGAGAATCAACATCAAATAACAGAATATATAGTTTAGATCCAGCCGAGGAATTGGTTCGGATAGACAAGGAAATTAGCCGCCAAGACCTAGGTTATATGCGCACGACGGGTCGCCCCTCCCAACGATGGGCAACTAGCAATCCACGTAACTATACAGGAGATCGCTTACTGATGGAAAAAGAACTTTGGGAAGAAAAAATGCTCCGCAAGACAACCCTTCAGCCAGGCGAACTCATTCGGGGATATGTCATATTTCCTATAAATCCGCGAGCCTCCAAAATCGAACTGATTATTCCTGTAGGAAACGAAAATATTGGCTTCTCTTTTCAACAAACTCGTTATTAAAGCTAGGCATACCCTCTTGGTACAGTGTGCCGCTTTTCCCAGAGTACCTGTACACGCTGCACATACAGCCTGGGAAAATCCCAGGGTACCTGTACGGGCTGCACATATAGTCTGGGAAAACCCCAGGGTACCTGTGCACGCTGCACATACAGTCTGGGAAAATCCCAGGGTACCTGTACGGGCTGCACATATAGTCTGGGAAAACCCCAGGGTACCTGTGCACGCTGCACATACAGTCTGGGAAAACCCCAGGGTACCTGTGCACACTGCACATATAGTCTGGGAAAACCCCAGAGTACCTGTACGGGCTGCACATATAGTCTGGCATTTATCCAGAGTACCTGTACGGGCTGCACATACAGTCTGGCGTTTGTCCAGAGTACCTGTACGGCCTGCACATACAGTCTGGCGTTTGTCCAGAGTACCTGTGCAGCCTGCACATACAGTCTGGCGTTTGTCCAGAGTACCTGTGCAGCCTGCACATATAGTCTGGCATTTATCCAGAGTACCTGTACGGGCTGCACATATAGTCTGGATAAATATTATATCGTACTTGCCCAGAAACAAAAAAGAGCGATTCTTCAATCCGCTAGCTTTTTAGGGCAAACTCCCTATCGTATATATTTCCCTAGCTGCCATTATGTGAAATAATTTGTAGCTTTGCAGCGAATCACGCAAACGAACCAATACTCATGCCCACAACCCTAATCAAGCAAGCCACGCTTATCAACGAAGGCAAGATTTTCACAGCAGATGTTTATGTAAAAGACCACCTTATCCACACCATTGGCAACAACCTCAACTTCATTGCAGACACTGTCATTGAAGCCCATGAACGTTACTTGATTCCTGGAATCATTGATGATCAAGTACATTTTCGGGAGCCAGGCCTTACACATAAAGCCGATTTATCTACAGAATCTCGTGCTGCTGTTGCTGGGGGTATCACCACTTATATGGAAATGCCCAATACAAAGCCGCAAACCCTCACTCAAGAATTGTTAGAGGCCAAATATGCACGGGCAGCGCAAGTATCTATGGCCAACTATTCTTTTTATATGGGAGCTTCGAATGATAATCTGGAGGAATTGCTCAAAACTGATCCTCGAACGGTTTGTGGACTTAAGGTATTTATGGGGTCTTCTACAGGCAATATGCTCGTAGATGATATAGGGGTATTAGAGAATATTTTTCGCCATGCCAATATGCTCGTAGCGACTCATTGTGAGAAGGAATATGTCATTCGGCGGAACCTGAAAGAGTATGTCGCCCAATATGGAGAGGACATTCCTGTACAATATCACCCCATCATTCGCTCGCATGAAGGTTGCTACCTATCATCAAGCGAAGCGGTGGCATTGGCCAAGAAATATAATACGCGTTTGCATGTATTACACATCTCAACTGCCGACGAATTGGCATTGTTCGAGAATGAAACTCCGCTACGCCAAAAGCGTATCACTGCGGAAGCCTGTATCCATCACCTTTGGTTTACAGATCGAGATTATGAACGTAAGGGGAAATTCATAAAGTGGAACCCTGCGGTCAAGACCCAAACGGATCGAGACGCTATTCGGGCAGCCGTATTGAGCAACCGAATTGACGTAATTGCTACAGATCACGCCCCCCATACCTTAGAAGAGAAAGCACGCCCCTATACCAAGGCTCCTTCAGGTGGGCCTTTGGTACAACATGCTTTGCCCGCCATCTTCGAGTTGGCGCGCACAGGAGTATTCCCCTTAACGCGTGTAGTAGAAAAAATGTGTCATGCTCCAGCCGAATGCTTCCAAATCGAGAAGCGAGGCTACTTACGAGAGGGCTATTACGCCGATATGGTCTTAATCGACATGAACCAAGCTTGGGAAGTACACAAAAGCAATGTGTTATATAAATGTGGCTGGTCTCCTTTTGAAGGAACGACCTTCCATACCAAAGTATTGAAAACATTTGTGAATGGCCAATTGGTCTACAATGAAGGCCAATTCGATACAAATATTAAGGGACAACGAATCCTATTTGACAGAAGCTAACCAAAAAGCATGAAGTATTTTATCATTACAGGAACCTCTAGAGGAATAGGCGAAGCCTTTGCATACGAACTCCTCAAACCTGAGCATCGACTATTTTGCATTTCGCGCTCTCCGAATGCACCTTTGGAATTGGATGCCATAGAGGCGAATTGTAGACTCAGCTATATTCGGCAAGACCTCGCCCAAACCTTTGATGCGGCTCACCTAATGGGTGTATTGCTCAGCAAAATTCAGCAAGATGAGGTAGAAGAAATTACCCTCATCCATAATGCTGGGGTATTGGAACCTATTGGGGCCGTAGGGACAGAGGTGTCTGAAGAGGAAGTTGTAAGAGGGGTTAATGTAAATATGTTAGCTCCTATGTTGATGACAGAGGCATTTGCGAATGTTGTCCAAGATTGGGCGTGTAAAAAACGGGTATTACTCATATCTTCAGGAGCTGCCCGTCATCCTTACTATGCTTGGAGTACCTATTGTGCCTCTAAAGCAGGGGCGGAGATGTTTTGCCAATGCATGTCTCTAGAACAATCAACCCAAAAGCATCCTATTCGAGTCGTGTCTATTGCCCCAGGAATTGTGGATACAGAAATGCAAACGATCATCCGAAAGCAAACCAAGGAGACCTTTCCATTGGTAGATCGCTTTGTACAATATAAAGAAACAGGCTCTCTATGGACGGCAAATTTTGTGGCCAAACATATTGTTCAGTTGTTTGAGGATGAAGACTTTTGGAAGATTCCTGTAAGAGAATTACGGGATATAATTGGGTAAATAGACCCAAGGATAGGAAATACTTGCCAAAAGTAAACTTAGCTGCCATAACTTTAGGGGAGAGGGATTTTTATTGTATCTTTCCCCTTCCAATTGCATAATGAGAAAAAGAGAGTAAAGATATATGTATCCTCGAATCAGCGATATAATCAACGACATCTTTGGGACAAACATCCTACTACCTATACAAAGCTTTGGCTTTTTTGCGGCCTTGGGTTTCATTGCAGGCCTATTGGCCGTACGCTCTGAATTGAACAGACGCCAACAAGCAGGCGTTTTCCCCCTAAGATCGGTAAAGGTACGCAAACAAGGCCCTACTCCTATTAGTGAAGTAGTACTCAATACAGTTCTCATGCTGATATTGGGGTATAAGCTCGGGTTGATGTTTGTGGATTATACCGCCTTTGCGCAGAATCCGCAAGCCGCTATTCTATCGGGTCAAGGCTCTGTCATGTGGGCATTGATATTTGGGGTAGTAACCTTAGGCATCAACCTCTGGTGGTACAACAAAACCAAAAATGAGAAGGAAGTATTTGAAACAGAGCAACATGGCCCCGTAGAGGATGTCGGAACTCTCTTTACATTGGCATTTGTGTTTGGGATTATCGGATCCAAGATATTCTACCATATTGAATATTGGGAGGAATTTATAGCAGACCCTATAGGAGGGATTTTATCATTCGATGGACTCACATTTTATGGCGGATTGCTCACAGCAGCATTGGTCATATTATTCTATGCACGGAGCAAGGGGTATCCTTTATTGAACTTCATCGATTCAACAGGGCCAACCCTCATCGCTGGGTATTCAATCGGACGAATGGGATGCCATACCGCAGGAGATGGAGATTGGGGTATCGTCAATACAAGTCCCAAACCTGATTGGTTGTCATGGTTGCCCGATCATTTCTGGGCATTCGATTACCCCCACAATGTATTGAATCGAGGAGTCCCTATTGAAGGATGTACAGGAGAATTCTGCCATCATCTCCCCGAACCAGTCTTTCCTACCCCTCTCTATGAGGTAATTATGGGCTTGAGCATCTTTGCTTTCTTGTGGTTTATGCGTAAGCGATTCTCTTTCCTCGCCCAAGCATTTGCAACGTATATGATGCTCAATGGAATCGAACGATTCCTTATCGAAAAGATTCGAGTGAATGACCGATACGGATTGTTCGGCATAGATAGTTTCCAAGTAACCCAAGCAGAAGTTATTTCAACAGGTATCTTTTTGACGGGGCTGACCTTGTTTATTTTTGCTACCTTTGTATGGAAGAAACCTGCGGTAGAAAATACCTTATCGCCTTTGGCCAAAAAGAACCAATCCCAAACATCAAATTCGCCAAAGGAGGATACAACAGACAGTAAATCAACGGGAAAGTAGGGAAAGGCAATAATGGACGAAAAGGATAACAATTTTTCACGATACGACCAGACAGAGGAAGGGCTCTATGAGCATCATAGATTTACAATTACCCATGGGCAAAAGCCTCTCCGAATTGATAAGTTTTTGGCAGCACGCCTGAAGCATATTACTCGATCGCGTATTAAGTCAAGCATGAAGGTGGGTGCCTTGAAAGTCAATGGTAAGGCTGTTAAGGTTTCTTACAAGGTAAAACCATTCGATCAAATCTCCGTATTACTCCCCTTCCCTCCTCCCCCTGAGTCTGGGCCAGAGGAAATGCCCCTCAACATTGTCTATGAAGATGACCAAGTCATTCTACTCCTCAAACCACCCCATCTGGTGGTGCACCCAGGAATCGGCAACCATACAGGTACCCTTATCAATGGGCTTTTATGGCACTTTAAGGATTTGCCTGCCGTATCGGGCGATACAGGAGCGGTTCGTCCAGGCCTTGTGCATCGGTTAGACAAGGATACTACGGGTTTGATGGTCATTGCCAAGACTGATTATGCTGTTGCACATATAAGCCAACAGTTTTTTGATCGTACCACTGAACGAACCTACAATGCAATTGTATGGGGAGATGTTAAAGAGGACGCAGGAACCATTATTGGCAATATTGATAGAGCAAAACGAGATCGGAGGAAGTACCAAGTATACCCAAAGGGCGACCGCGGTCGACATGCTGTAACGCACTTTAAAGTATTGGAACGATTCGGCATTGCAACCTTGGTCGAATGTAAACTAGAAACAGGCAGAACGCATCAGATTCGGGTACACTTTAAATATAAGGGGCATACCCTGTTTTCAGATAGCTTCTATGATGGTAAACGCCAATTGGTAGGCCCCCAAACAAAAAAGTTCCAGCAGTTCATCCATAATTGCTTCGAAATTATGCCGCGCCAAGCTTTGCATGCCAAAACCTTGGGCTTTACTCACCCTACAACAAACAAGTTTATGCAGTTCGATAGCGAATTGCCTGACGATTTTGCGGGTTTATTGGAAAAGCTGCGACATTGGGCGAAGTATCATTAGCATGCTTTGGCTATTCCTATAGCTCTTATATCTCATTCTATAAAATAGGAAACTAATCTAGCATAAAAATATGGGGCAATGGCCTATTGACCATTACCCCAATAACTATGAGAAACTTTCCTTCTATATAAGAGGAAGCATAATAATATGGCTACCTCCTCCACCGCCAGAAGTACGGAAAAGTGTTCCGTTATTTGGAAGTGGCTTGTTGTCAGTTCTTGTGATTGTTACAGTAAAAAAGCTCCCATCTGGGCTAACTGTGACTGATACGTCTACATTCCCATCGCTACAGAAAGACGATTCGCTTACATCAATTTGCAAACCAGGCGCTGCTTTCAGCTTATCTGATGAATATGTCATCGTAACCGACAAGCGAGGGCTAAAGGTGTAGTCACATACAATATTCGTTGATTCTCCCACCTTTCCAGTAGGATTCGAGTAGCTGTAATCTTGACCAAAGCTTACATTAGAGAGCAGGGTAAGGCAGAACAATAACGTGAAGGTGTACCACGCCTTCAAAGACTGAAATCGTGCGTTCATAAGATTTTGTAATTAAGAATCAGAACAAAAACAGAGCAGCCTTACCCAGGATTGGCACTCCTTGTACTTGAACATATGTCCTTGCAAAAATGATGTTAAGTATCTGACATAGAGATCCTTATAAGGATATATAATCCTAGTCTCTTTCTTCTATGTAGCATCAAATACTTACCTTAAGTTCCTAAAACTCATAAGTCTATGACTTAAAAGCTGACATAGTCGTATTGTCTCTATTTGCCATTTATTGCATATTAAGCGGCAATAAACGTTTCTCAATAAGACAGAATTGCCTAGTATGAGGTGAATAGATTGATTATATTTTTTTTATACTTTCGTCTACTGAGCAAATCATCTTTCATTTTCCCGACTTGCTATGACACAAAGGTATGAGCTGGATTTCTAGAATTTTACTGATTGACTTCGATAGTTTTCCTTTCTTTTCAAGTAGAAAAAACGAGATTATTATGGAAAGCTTTGTAGAGATAGCCTGTTTCATTTATGGTGTATTATATATATCTTAGCTACTCATCAAGAGATATTTAGATTACCAGATATGCAAGTAAGAAAGGAAGAGCTAGAGATTCTATTTAATTATATTAGTAGTGAATTAGGAGAGCCCCTTAGTCACGCAAAATTTTTCGATATCAGTGATGCGATAAACAATGCATTCTCGCCCGAAGAAGCCCCTGAGATAAAGCAGAGTTATCTATATAATATGTATAGTAAAGTATCGAAGGCTGTAGAAGGTACGATGCTAAAGGTGGGGGAAGCATACCTTGATAAGATTGCTCGATCTATGGGAGAAAGATCCTTTGCAACATGGAGAGTCAAACACTGTAGTCATATTAACCTATCCCCTTCGGCTCACGAATCTCCTATCTCTTTGAATCGAAAACTATTGGCATGCCAAGGAAACTGGATAAGCTACGCTCGATCAAATATGAATAATGGAAGAGTTTTATGTGCGCCCGTTAAGGTTTTTCAAAAGGGGGCAAAGATGTGGATAGAGCTACAAGGAGAAACGAGACTATACCAAGGGGAAATGCGTTTAAAGGAAGGAAATCTATTTATGTATTTGGATGGGGAAGGCGACAAAGAGTTATCCATCATCTTACGAATAGGATCACGCCTAACCCCCAAAGTAATGAAAGGAGTCTTCTGCGCAATCTCTGCAGGAGGGGATCCGATTTCAGGACGAGAGGTATGGGTCAAGGTAGAAGATGCCTTACCAAAATGGAAAGCACTAAGTCTGGAAAGTTGTAAGGAAAACCCAGAGTTACTACATCCCAAATTGATAAAGTATTTCGCGAATTATCATGAAAATATGATTAAAGTAGGGAAATCAACAAACTGCGATTGGGATGACTTCGACTGATTTCTTCCCAATACCTTGATACCTTATATAGCATCACTCAATATATAGCACTGAATAAAGTTGAAGCATCAACTTTTTCAGAATAGGATATGTACGCTTGTTTCGCATCCCCTCTGTAGCCTGCAAAATTCCATCTTAATTCCTTAAATCTCACAATATCCCCTAACTTGTATCGTCATACCCTAACAATCAAACACGAATTGGGTTTTGATTGCATATCAGTCTGTACATCATGCAAAACGGAAATCATTTGCGAAACTTCTACTCTCTTGTTAATTCCTATTTCTTACACTCAGCGTTATTCATTGCCCTATCCATTGGGAGCTTAGGGCTATACGCCCAAGTCGATTTCACTGCTGATACCACCAGTGGATGCAATCCCTTACTTATCAACTTCCAAGATTTATCAGTTAATGCCGTGGCATGGAATTGGAATTTTGGCAATGGAAGCACCTCCACCCTCCAGAATCCTGGCCTCATCTACAATACGCCAGGAACCTACACCGTCACCCTAACCGCTACTTTAGCCAACGGAACTACCCAAACCGAAACAAAAACCAATTACATCACTGTAAACGAACAACCTACTGCCGATTTCTCTGCCTCTGCAACCAATGTCTGCTTAGGCGAAAGTATACAGTTTACAGACCTCACCCAATCTGCAACTCCTATCGGAAGTTGGTTATGGGATTTCGGGGATGGAAATACCAGTACGCTCCAAAATCCAACACACACCTATACCCTCCCAGGCGACTATACTGTTACCTTGGTCATTGTAAACGCTGCGAATTGTACGGATTTATTGGTACAAACGGATTTCATTAGTATAGAAGCCCTTCCTAATGCAGCAATCTCAGCTAATAATACCATTGGATGTACGCCCCCCCTAGCTGTCCAGTTCAATGCTTCGAATCCTCCAGGAAGTGTTCATAGTTGGGACTTTGGAGATGGTACTAACAGTACTCTCCCCAACCCCGCCCACTCTTACAATAGCAACGGTAGCTTTACCGTCACCCATATCGTAACAACTCCTCTCGGATGTACAGACACTGTAGTAGAAACGAACCTAATTGATATTGGCCAGCCTACGGCTAGCCTACAGGTGACTAGCAATACCATTTGCCCGAATGGCTCCGTTGGCTTTGTATGTGGACTCACAAACTTGACCTCTATCAATTGGGATTTCGGTGATGGTAGCACCCTATCGGGCTCCTGCAATCCGACTCATGCTTATTCTACCCCAGGCCTCTACAATGTATCTGCAACAATGATTGATAATAGTGGGTGTACCATCAATGCCACTACCTCTATTACGGTAGCCCTTCCCCCTGTTGCAGATTTTAGTTCGCCTGACACTTTTTTGTGTGATGGTACCACAGCGACTTTTACAGCTAATACGCCTTCTGCCGTAACTTGGGCATGGGACTTTGGAGACAATACCACAGGTGCTGGCTCTACGGTAAGTCACACTTACGCATTCCCAGGAATCTATACAGTCACCCTTCTGGTTACGGATGGCAATGGATGTACAGACTTCGAGATTAAACCTGCCTATATTGTCATTGATACCATCGAAGCGAATATAATGACAAGTGTAGATGGCGGATGTGAACCCGTCTCTATTGACTTCTTCGATTTTAGCAGTGCCCCAACGAATGCACCTCTCACAAATTGGACGTGGAATTTCGGAGATGGAACCTCTAGTAATCTCCCTAATCCTACTCATGTCTATGCAGATTCAGGCACATATGAAGCTACTTTAATTGTAAGTAATGCCTTAGGTTGTATAGATAGTGTGAAAAAGCTCATTCGAGTAGGTACGCCCCCAATCCCCAATTTCACAGGCTCACCTCTCATCGCCTGTCCTCTAGATACCGTTTTCCTTACCAATCTATCAACTAACTATACCAATGTGCGATGGGATTGGGGTGATGGTTCGGAGACCTCAGCAGATTATCATGTATATGGGGATACAGGCTTATTTGATGTACAAATACTCATCGAAAACAATGGATGTGAGGATTCTTTGCTGATACCCGACTATGTACAGGTGCTCGCTCCCTCCGTCGACTTTCTTCCTAGCCAACTGGTAGCATGTGATACGCCTGTCACGATCCAATTGACGGATTTGTCTTATATGGCCGACTCTTGGTCGTGGGACTTCGGCAATGGTACCACTAGTACGCTTCAAAATCCCTCCGTAACCTTCGCCAATTCAGGCGAGTTTCCCATTGTGCTAACCGTTACGAACAATTCGAATGGCTGCATTGATTCCATTGTTCGTAATGTGGTAGTCAGACCCACTTTCGCGGATTTAACTACACCAGGAAGTACAATCGGCTGTAATCCCCATACTGTATTATTCTCAGATCAATCGGCCAGTGATATTGACATATGGTTATGGGACTTTGGAGATGGAAGCTTCCAAACGATTCAAAGTCCTGGACATATATATAATACTGCAGGCATTTTCGATGTTTCTCTAACAGTTGTAAATGATGTCGGATGTATAGATTCTGTGACCTATCCAAACTATATCACAGTGGCCGAAACCGATGCGAGTTTTAGCCCTAGCACAACATCAGGTTGCCTGCCCCTATCTGTCCAATTCACCAATACGACGAGCTCTATTCTTCCAGTCCAAAGTTATAGTTGGGATTTCGGCGATGGAACCAGCAGTACGGCGATTAATCCTTCTCATACTTATACAAGCCAAGGCCAATTTACCGTCACACTACAAGCAACAGATACCTTAGGATGTACCAGCTCGTTTTCTATCAATATTGATGCAAGTGAGATTATTCCCTTGGTTGACATATCCGACACAGTTGGTTGTATAGGCAATCCCATTATCTTTTCTGACAGCACTCTGGGTAGCAATCTATTCTACACTTGGGACTTTGGGGATGGGAATTCTGTCCCATTATCTAACACCACTCATGCCTATACGGCCAATGGAAGCTATACAGCCTCTATCAACATCCAAGATCCTTTGGGTTGTGACACAACCATCACCCAAACCATTGTCATAGCCGATCCACAGATTAATTTCTCGGCCAATAATACCAGTGCCAATTGCCCTCCTCTCTTGGTAAACTTCTCCTCTACAGCAGTTTCTCCTCATACCTTCGTGAGTTGGGAGTGGGACTTTGGCAATGGAACTTCCTCCACCCAACCCAACCCCTCTATTGTCTATACCCTCCCTGGCTCCTACCATGTAACGCTTATTGGCACAACTGCCTCAGGTTGTACAGATACCCTGGTCATACCCGACTATATCCAAATTGGGGGCCCAACAGGTAGCTTCACCATGAATCCTACAAATTTCTGTTTGGGGGATAGCGTTACCCTTATAGCTACTGCAACCCAAACTTCTTCCTATGAATGGGATATGGATGATGGCAATATTTTACTCGATTCGGTCATCACCCATACCTATACAACCCCTGGCGTCTATTATCCACAAGTATTCTTAGAGGATGGGACAGGTTGTCGGGTATTGGTAGGGAGCAATGATAGTATAGTGGTATACCCCAATCCCTCCGCCGATTATTCGGCTCTACCTACAACGGTATGCGATTCGGGCACCGTACAGTTTACGGATATAAGCACGGTTACAGGAGGAAGTATTACGAGCTGGGAGTGGGATTTCGGAGATGGAGGCAATGATATTGTACAGAACCCTAGCCATTTCTACAATCAGGTAGGGAGTTATGATATCCAACTCATTGTACAAACTCCTGAAGGATGTACCGATACCCTCACTCAACCCAATGGCATATCCGTGGTTTCTGCCCCAATTGTAGAAATGAGCCTATCAGATACCTTAGGCTGTGCCCCCTTTGTATTATCAGGTAATGATATTTCCCCTATAACTAATGCACCAATTGTGAGTTGGTTATGGGATTGGGGAAGCGGAGGTGCGACTTCAAGCACTCCCTCTGCGTCATTCACCTATAATACAGCAGGCTCCTATATGGTATCTCTCAGCCTAACGGATGTAAATGGTTGTACTGCCTCCACCCAACAAACAATCGAAGCAGTCACGGCTCCTACTCCCAATTTCGAATCACCCGATACTGTAGGTTGCGCCCCCCTCACCGTCCAATTCACAGATTTAAGCACAGGTGGAATTGCATGGTTATGGGATTTCGGGGATGGTACCATCGATTCCGTTCAAAACCCGACTCACATCTATTCCCAAGATGGGCTCTACACAGTAAGCCTTACCGTTACAGATGTAAATGGGTGCGTGGATAGCACTCGCTTGGTTGATTATGTAGACTTGGCCTTGCCTACGGCTGATTTCAATGCAATGAACACCCAACATTGTGATTCGGGTACGGTGAGCTTCACCGATTTGAGTTCGGCTAATTCGGCGATTGTAGGATGGGAATGGGATTTCGGAGATGGAAACACATCCCTCAATCAAAACCCCACCCACACCTATACTCAAACAGGAAGCTTTAGCGTCCAATTGGTCATTACCACCACCCAAGGGTGTACTGACACCCTCATTCGAAATGCTGAAGTAGCTATCCGCCCCTCTCCCATTGCTGCGATAGCCGCTATTGATTCAGCCAATTGTGCCCCCTTCTCTGCCAACTTCTTGGATGTATCTCCTTCCACCAACAATCCCATCCAATCATGGTTGTGGGACTTCGATGATGCAAGTAATACCAGTACCTTACAAAATCCAGCCTATACCTATACATCAGCAGGAAGCTATACCATTAGCCTAAATATTACCGATACATTTGGCTGTACAGGAGATACCAGTTTCACATTGACTGTATATCCTCTCCCTAATCCAAACTTTACGATTGCCCCCGATAGCTTCGGTTGTGCCCCTATAAATCTGAGTTTTACCGACTTAACCCCCAACGCCCAAGCATGGCAATGGAACTTTGGGGATGGAAGCACAGCCAATACCTCGAATCCGACCCACCTCTACACCCAAGACAGCCTCTATGATGTCAGTCTGGTAGTAACAGATGTAAATGGATGTGTAGACAGCCTCACCAAATCTCAATACATTCGCTTAAGCCATCCAAATGCTGCTATGGCATTTAGTCCCTTCATACTTTGCCCTAATGAAACAGTGAATGTATCAGACTTTGGCACTACTTCCGATACCAATATTGTGGCGTGGAACTGGACATTCGGTGATGGGAATAGTTCTACCCAACAATCTCCCTCACATACCTATACACAATCAGGTTCTTATGACCTAACACTTATCGTGACGGACGCCTTTGGATGCAAAGACACAGTATCATCTCCAAACATAATTAGCGTTGTATCCGACGATATCTTAAGCGCCCCTATTACTTATGTCACCGTTCAATCTGATGGAACCGTTCGGGTTAATTACCTCAAGAGCAACGACCCAAGCTTCAAATCCTACCATATTTATCGACAAACGAATGGAGGAACCTTCCAACTTATTCATTCTAGCAATGACAATACAGAAGTATCCTTCCTTGATACAGGCTTAGACACCCGCATCAATACCTATTGTTACAAAGTAACCGTCGAGAATACTTGTGACCAAGAAACGGATTTAGCAGATGTCACCGAACATTGCGCCATTACCCTCACTGCCTCTACGCCTCTCCCCCAAAGTATTCAACTCAACTGGACAGCCTATGAAGGATGGGATATAGCACAATATGAAATATATCGAGTCAATGGTTATAGCCTCAATAACCCTCAATGGGTAGCAACAGTCGATGGGAACACTCTTTCATTCGAAGATACAAGTATCTTTTGTGCAACGACCTATACCTATCGAATTGCAGCTGTACAGAATGTAACGAATCCTCTCCGCTCCTATAGCAATATTGACCACGCAACTTCTACCCAAGCTGCCCCCCCGACTCCGATGCCCCTTACACGGGTAACTGTATTAGAAGATAGAGACGTATTTGTCGAATGGGACAGCATACCCGATGGAGACAAGTTGGCAGATATAGTTTTGACCAAAAGAACGGGGAATGCCACTCAACAAATCCTACAGCGATCCGTCAATCATCCTAATCTATATTATATAGATACGGACGTGTTAGTAGACGAACAAAGCTATACCTATCACCTATTCGTAATGGACAGTTGTGGGAGTCTTTCGCCTATTGGTAGGCGGGGAGAAACCATGCTATTGGGAGCTGAACGCACCCAAGGCAGTATTGCTCTATCATGGTCGCCCTATTCTGAATGGGAACAAGGGGTCGCCTTTTACCGAATTGAAGTATATAATGAGTCCTTAGCTGCCTATGAAACCGTAGCTGATGTCCCCTCTACCACTACCCAATTCGTGGATAAACAAACCGACCTGAACCAAGCCGAATACTGTTACCGCATTCATGCCTTCGAATTGTTGGGTAGAGCTGCCTTTAGCACCTCCAATGAGAGTTGTGTTTCCCTTGATCCTATTTGGTTCGCGCCTTCGGCCTTCTCTCCCAATGATGATGGCACCAACGACGTATTCTTCGTTAAAGGTGCATTCTTCGAGCAGTTTCGCATGCAAATCTACAATCGTTGGGGAAAGCTCATCTTCGAAAGTGCCTCTATCAATGAAGGCTGGGACGGCACCTATAAGAACCAGGCGGTACCCGAAGGAGTCTATATGTTTCGCATTACTGCCCAAACCAGTAGTGGCCAACCGATTTCCCGAACGGGTAGTATTACCTTGATACGATAAATTGGTTCCATATATCCCCTGTTAAAAGCATAAGGGTGAGGGAAGATTCGTCTTCCCTCACCCTTATGCTCTATGAATATGCTATTCAGGTTTCTTTTTCTTCTTTCTTCGTTTCTTCCTTTTACGTGTAAACAAATCCTTCAGGCTATCAAACTCCTTGTTATAAAATACTCCTGCCCCCGCTTCTTGGTTCGTATTATTCAATTGGTTGTTTACATTCTCCCGTGTAAAACCCTCCAATATGAGCTCGCCAGGTTTGTCACGATCAGGGGTTGAACCTGAAGGGTCAGGTTTAGGGAGGAGCTTGTATTTGAGGCTGATATTCCCCAAGGCAAAGCTGGTATTTGCTCCTACAAGGGTTCCATCTCGTTCAATAGTAAGGCGGTCATTGAAGAATTTTGCCTGTACGAGGAGGGTAACATCTTGCAAGTTGTTGGAGCCCACCACTACATTCACCTTATCATTAATTGCTTGTGAAAGCCAATAAGTAAGCTGATTACTCAAGAGTTCCGAAACACTATTAATTGCCAATTGGTTAATCATATCAATGGCTCCTTCCCGCTCATCTTCAGCCGATACCACTACAGGTGTAATCGGGGCGAATCGATTAAAGATGATCAAACTAAAGACCTGCTTATTGAGTTCTTGCTCATCTAAATGGATTGCCTTTAGATATGGGACAATGCTATTGACAGCATCATCATCAATCTTTGCAGGTTCAATGGAAGGGGTAATATTGGGAGCTGTCAAGGAACCCTCCAGCTTCATCAAGACATTAATTGGAATTCGCAGAGACTCCTCTAAACGAGTTACGTCCTTGATATCGGCGAATACAGGATAGGCTGCCAATAAATCCATTTGGGCATCATAGGGATCGCCTGACCATCGAACTTTCCCCCCTGGTTTTACGAAGAATCGCTTATTCACTACATTCTGCGAGGTGAACAGATAATCCCCTTGCATGATGGTATATTCTCCATACATCGCCATCCCGACCTCCTCATTGATTTGAAGGTTTAGGGATCCTTCTCCACGTCCACGAATGATATCCCCTACACGTTCATCGAATATTAATTCGGCCTGTACGTCAGGAGTTGCATTAATTTGGAGGTTTATATCAAAGCCTACGACATCCTTTCCTTCAATGTTGTCCTTATTTGCATCTCCCACAAAATGGATATAATCGGGTCGGCCAAGCACATCTGAAGATGAGAGGGGGAGCTTGAAAATACTATTTGCTCCCGTAATGGCATTGGCTTCAATGATAAGTTTCTGGATATTTCCTGTCACTGAGGCAATCCCATTCTTCACGAAAATGGTTCCATAGAACAATTCGTTGTCTTCCTTTTTCGTATCCAATACAAGAAAGTCCTTTGCCTCATCCAACTGTATATCGAACGTAAACTCCTTCAATCCCCTATGTCTAATCACTCCCCTGAGTTTAGCGGTCTTATCAAATTTATCATACAATACCATAGTAGGCAATGAGATTCGGTCTTCATCAAACTTTACCTCTCCATCAAACCGATAACGTGTCTTGAAATAGTTCACGCTAAAGGCCGCGCCCTTAATTTTCCCTCGTCCCAACACAACAGGATTATTAGCGGCTCCTGTGATGGTAAAGGATTCGAGGCTGAGCTTACCATCGATATCATAAATTTCGGGTTCGACAAATGGTGTTAGGTAGTTCATCGGAACTCCATGTGGGGTTTCTATACGAAAATTCAATGCCCGATTGGGGTTTCCAAGGTCGTAGTAACCCGTCAAGTTCAATAAGGTATCTACCTCATACAGAATCATTTCGGCGTTTACGCTAATGCGATTGTTCAAAGGATCCCAATCAGACTTGGCCAATATATTTCCGTAGTGGAACTCCCCTACCCCAAATTCATTCACAAAGGCATCCATATTGACCTTAGGAGTAGTGATGAGGTCATTAATAAAAATTGCCGCATCTAACTCACCCAACAGAGCATATCTTTCAGGGATAAACGCATCAAAGGTACTCAACTGCAATTGTTTTACCTTGACAAGCAAAGTATCAGGCTCGGATTCCTCCATGGCAACCGTTCCATCAATCAATATATTCTGTGAACGACCCAAGGCAGTATCCGTTCGGATGACCAAATCATCAATATGGAACTTCTTGTCATGATAAGAGATAAGGCTATTAGGTTGAACCCTCCACATATAATCCCCCAAACGAGCAGCAGTAGATTGAGAACCCAGTCTTGCTTCTATAAGACCATCAGGAAAGAATTCGATATCGGCGAATATATTAAGGAAGTTTTCCGCCTGTTTCTGTTCAGCATATAGGTCACATTCGATTTGGTTATCAAACCATGATACATCTACCCCGAAGTTCTCTACTAGCATATTCTCTGATAAATGTAAGCTATCGATTCCCAAATCTCCCACCATGATTAATACATTTTGGTCTGCGTATTTCGTGAGGTCCATCGAGGCTGCCCCATTCTTGATACTGGTATTCTTATAACTCACCGAATCCACCGAGAGCTTAAAGTCGGCATGATCCGTTTCGTTAAAGGTCAGCAGTCCTGTAATAGAAGCATCAGGAGATATATATAAAGGCTCCTTTAAGAAATAGAAAATCTCATTGATATACTCATTCGTCTTGGCCTCAAATTTCACCGCAACCCCAACGGAATCACGCACCTTCATGCGGTAATATTGGTCAATTTCCACCTTATTGTTACGGAAGAAGAGTCGAGCTTCTTCAATCAGGCGATTGGTAAGGGCATAGGCTTTTCGGTAGGTAAAGTTACCTTCCAGATAAGCATCCAGTAAAGAGCTTTTCAAGCTAACAATGCGAGAGGAGTCGGTTTCTTCCGATCGAAAGACGAATTCGGGGATTTTCATCTCTGTTGTATCCGTACGAGACACCAGTTTAGCATCTTTCAACTCCATATATCCCCGTAAAGCTTCCAAGGAATCTCCACGCACATCAATATCCACGTCTCCACTAAACAACACCTCTTTCTCCATTACCTTATATGTCTTAAGGTTGAAGTTGCGTACCTGCCCTCGAACCACATATGCAGGATTTCGCTCTGTCAATAATAAATCGACGAACACATCTGCTCGTCCATCCTTATCGACTCCCCGAACATGCCCCTTGATTTGGTCGTTTTGCAACTTGATATCGGCCACTAACGAGTCCACTTCATACCCAAACAAATCCGATTGCATAATCTTCCCTTTGAAAGCGGTATTGATATCCGATAATTTGGTTCCACGCCCTTCGATATCTCCTGCAAAGGTCAGGGATTTCGATTCTATGAAGTTCTCTATACCAAACTCATCCACCCGCAAGCCTTCCGTTTCTACATATCCCTTATAGGCGAGGTCTCCATCGCGCACCTTAGGAGGTAGGATAAGATTTAGGCGGGCATAAATATCGCCAGCATCTGTTTCCACATCCGCATTGATATCAAAATCATAGTAGAGCCCTTTGAAACTCCCTTCCACCCCAACGACTCCCAAATGTGACAGTAAATCGGGGAAAGGCACATCAGGCAGCAAAGATTGTAAGTTTTCCAGATTCGTTTGGCCACGATTCAACTTCACATCGATCCATAGGCTGTCACTATTCCGAAAGTTATCGAGATAGACATCGGCATTGACCTTAGTTTGATCCCTAAAAGACGCTTGAAAGCCTTGGCTACGGAGGCCATAGGTATCTCCAATGACAATCCCCTCTCCATGTACGACTCCTTCCAAAGGAACAGGCTTTTTAAGAAAATAATTGAGGGATGCAAAATCGAATTCTGTCGGCCTAAGGTTTACCTCATAATATTCTTGCGCTTCCTTATCAAACAATGTGAGAAAAGACTGATTGGGCAATTTTACATCAGCATGTATCCTCGAACCCTGCGCTTGGGCTTTGAGATTTTGAAACAATAAAAAAGGTTGAATTGACAATGAATCTCGTACCTTTAGCGTATCCGAATCGCTCAAAAGATCCGTACTAAGATGATCTAACACAAATTCGGTATGCTTCTCTTTTAGGCCCAAATCATTGACTTTAATCTTCATTTTGCCCTTCGTATTCATCCAGAAGGCTCCTTCGACATGAATATCAATAGCCTCTAAATTCTTGAAATTGACGCGATTCTTATAGGTAATTTCTCCTTCAGGGGAATGTGGATCTTTCAAACGAAACCGCCCGCCACTAAGCTTCACTGATGGCACATCAATAACCAATTCGAGGGCCATAGGCTTGCTTTCCTTTTCCTTATTCGACTTGAACAGATCGGTATTCATCCCTCCATTCTCCAATCGGTAAATGAAAACATCGGGATTAATCACCTCCACACCGCTAACACTCACATATTGGGCTTCATCAGGATGCCGAATAAAGTTCCAAAGTGAATAATTAAACATGTCTAATTTCACCTTTTCTACCGCAATCATCTTCTCATCTTGAAGGTCGTACAATACAACATTCTCCAATACGGCTTTATAGGGAATATGAAAGTCTACTTTCCCAATCTTGATTTCCGTACCAATGGCTTTCTCAATAAAGGACTCAGAATAAGAAACAAGATAATTCTGAACCGAAGGAGATCGGAGAAGAATCAACAATAGGACAAGAAGCACCAAGAGAACTCCTAATGTGATTAATAAGAACTTACCTATATTTTTCGCGACTTTCTTCAACGGTGAATCTTATACCCAAATATACAGATTAATCATGTTTATCTCGACATACATATATTTCTTTTGCGCAAGAATCTTACGATGAAGTTCTTGCCTGCTGGGGCTCTTCTGATGTATGTATGTCTAACGAATAAACAAATGAGGCTGCATCCCTATATAGTAAACGCATGGCCTCGACAAAATGGTATGGAAAAAATCAAGTATCCTTTTTAGGCTTTTCCAATGTCTCCTCCTCCAATAAACTTTTGATCCCTTTCCCTTTCACAAAGGTCTGCTCCCATATCTCAACTTCCTTCCATGAGATAGTCGTAAGTTGTTCCTCTTCAATCTCTGCCCAAATCAATTCCTCACGCCATGAGATCGAACCATCCACCATCATACCCAAAGTCAGCATCCGCACAACCCATTCGCGGGCTTCGTCATCAAGCGCACGTACCTTATTCCAATAATCATCATCCCACTTATACACCTTCTTAGGATCTAGCTTAAATTTACTGATGAACGTACTTGCCATCAGGAAATGATTATAGTGATAGCGCCGCTTTGACATAGCAATGTATTGGAGATTGGCGTAGATAAGCTCCTGAAAACCTGTATGTTGCCCGAATTTCGTTTGGCACTTCTTCACAAACTCCCGAATTGGATAGGCAGCAATGATACGTAGGCGTGCCTCATTTGTCACCCGACTCGAAGCCCATGCATTCCAAAAGGCATTCACAGGTGCACTGGCCAGTTCCATCACGATTTTCAAGGCGAAACGCCCTAGGATTTTGCGGACGATCATCTTGAAAACGATATTACTCAAATAAGCACGGATTCGGTTCCAAACAAAGATGAAAAAGATGCTAAAACGAGACATCCCCTCATAAGGATTAATGCCAAACTTCTGGAGCTTCTTCGCTTGCTTCTCCAACCCAACATTGACCAACTCCATGATTTGTTCCTTATAGTCATCCTGCTTGAAATCGGGGAAGTCGCATATGGCCGCAATAGTACGAACCGCCCGAATGTTAATCCACGTCAAGATTACAATCTCAATGACTGTGAGAACGAGCCCATAAATTGTGATGATGATAGGGGCTTCATAGGTCATCTGTATGAGGGGGACATTCACAGGATAATTGCCAAACCAGTGTGGCCAAAAGTAAGGAGGCAAACATAGGGCAATTACCCCCAATACTCCCACGATTGCAGCCCATATATTGGCGCGCATTCGTGCCTTGCGAATGACCGTATGCTCTTCTTGGTCGAGCAGGTGTAACGCATCTCGTTTCGAGCGGTCGGTCTTGAGATAGGAGGCGAAATCTGCATATACCCAACGATCGGGTATGGGCAACTGGGACATAGAGCAAGTTTATTTATACTGATTAACAAAATCAATGATTGCAGTAGCAAACTTCTGCGGCTCTTCATTCTGAGGACAATGCGCAGATTGATCAAATAGGATAATGCTTTTATCCGAAGCAGGGGTTCCTAAATGATCATAGGCATCTTGTGCCAAAGGTACGGGGATAATCCCGTCATGTTCCCCCCAGATAATGAGAGATGGCAAGGTAATATCCTGCATTCGGTTCGACAAATCTATTGTAGAAATATCGACATTGTTTAAGGTGTAAAGAGCATTGAAGGCAATCGCTAGGGAGCCTGGCGAATGCAGGAGAAAATCCATAGAGTAAGTAGTGCTATTCGCTGATTCTACGTAGTAGCCCCCTGCCTTCCGAACAAAAGTATAGTGTTCCAAGTCGGACGTCAAAATAGCAGGGTGAGAATGATACCAATCGAGGGCATATTGCCAGAAATCAATATCTTCTCCATTGGCAATGAAATCATTTGCCTTTTCGCACACCCACATAACGGACAAACTATCGCCCAATAAATTATTGTGTGATCCATCCACCTCTATCCATCCACTGACCTTAGCTTGTCGGTCGGCATCGAGCAGGTATTCGGTGCCGAGGCCTCCCCCCCAACTATGCCCCATCAAGAAAATAGAGGGGGAATTGTATTGATGGTTGAGGAGATCAATGAGCTTGTCAAGATCCTCCACAAAATCGGATACTTCCAATTCGTCGGTGGAAACATTGCCTTGGGATGCTCCTGAAGCCCGTTGTTCCCAATACACCATTCCAAAGTGATCCTCAATCAACTCATAGGATTCTAGTCCGACTCGTGAGAATGAAGTGCCTCCTGGCCCTCCATGAATGTAAATCACCAATGTCTCTGAGGCGATATTGCCCCGTACCCAGACAGGCATATCAGCTTTGTTGTTTCGGAGGTAGAAGAAGTCGCCCTCCTTATATTCTTCGGGTGTACAACTGCCTAGCAGCCAGCATAGGCATAAGCAAAACCCTATATAGATTCCATATTTCATATGCTTACTAATTGAGTCCCCCCTTTATACGCCAACTCACTCCGACTAGCACGCCAAAGTGTACGAGCGAAGTTGTATTGAAGGGCAATTGCCAGAAAATTTGCGTTCGTCCAAACAGACGAATCGGTGGGAGGCCGTGCTTTTCCAGATCCCAGCCTAAGCCTAAGGTCACCGAAGGCATGATATGAGCTCTGCCAAGATTCCGCACCTCTTTCACATCCCCAATCGCATCAACTACATAGGTAGGGCCCCCAATAGGGATACTTTGTAAGTAGGCTAAACCTAACTTATGATCAAGAAACAGCCCAAAGGGAAACAGCATCCGTTGGCCAGATTCGACGCCGAGGAATACAGCTGTATGGTTTCGACGATGGGTACACATACCGAGTCGTCCTCCCCAAAACAATTCGAATCGTTTTGATTGTAATATACCTCGTTCTACTCCAAATTCGAATCCAGGGTGCGTTATCATCTCGCCAAAATATGCGATAGACAACCGTAGGGGTTTCTCCTCTTGTGCAAGAAGCCTCCCAAGAAAACAGTAAGCAAGGAGTGCGAAAACAATGATGCACTTTTGTTTCATATCAATATAGTGGTGAAAGCCAGTGAAAAATACCAGATAGCTTTTGTTTTCCCAAATGTTTTAATGGCTAGTTTTTTCATGATCTAACAATCTCGCAAAGGAATGTATTCTCACATCTGACAATTCCAATGACTACGCATCCTTATTAATGAATTAGAATTGATTAAGCAGTTTTCTCATTATCGTCATTTCCCTATAGAATATATAGCATTTATTTCGTCCAATTGCCCTAGTGCCTCATACACTAGGGCGTTTTTTATGCAGAGTGGTGAAGAATACGGAAAAAAGCATAAAAAAAATGTGACGCAACACAAGTTTGCACCACATTATCTATTACCTATTCTCGACGAACTATTCTAAACGATTAAGATTTTTAAGAATATCTTTCGCCCTATCGGGATAATCATGGTCGGGATTCTCCACAATTTTTTTGAATATCCGTTTGGCATTTGGGACATCCTCCTGTGCAAGGTAGCACAAGCCTTGCATCCATTCAGCCGCCATCACATCCGAAGAGGATTCGGCCTTTTTGAAATAGGCCAATGCCTCACTTATATTCCCAGCCTCAAAATGGAACAGCCCCAGAAAGAAAGCATTCTCCGTATTAGAGGTAATTCTTTCATTTGCCTCTAATCGAACAATGGAAGCCTCTAGGCTATCTTGGTAAGCATCCTCATCCTTTAGTTTATACACCTGAGCAAAACGTTCCTTAGGAGATGTAGTAGAATCGTCGCCCATCATGGTTCCTGGGCTGTATTCCTCGACGGTTATAGAGGCATATTGGTCGAGAAGTTTTAATGGTGTTTGGGGTTGATTAGCCAAATAGAAGAATCCGATAATGAAAACTGCAGCGGCGGCAAAAAGTATTTGCCAAGTCCTTGTTCTTTTTATTCTGTGTTCCTTGTATAAGGTTTCAATTTCTTTCTTCCTCTGTAAAGAACCGTGGTAACGAACAACTTTTTTCATTAGAATATAGTCATCCACCTCCTTTTTTACATCAGGGTTGGTATCATACTCTCTTTCGAAAGTGAGCTTCTCTTCGGGAGTCATCGCTCCATTCAGATATTGCTCTATAATATCATAGAGATTGTCTTGATTTGTCATTTTCTTATAAGTCAGTTTGTCTTTTTAGTTAGACAAGTTTCTTTTAGGAAAGGTAAATCTGTATCCCATTAAAAATGTCTAAATAAATTATAGTCCTAATAGTTTCTTCAGTTTCTTTAAGCATTGACTCTTACGAGCCTTCACGACTTTTGCATTTGCCAAACCAAGAATTTGGGCAATCTCTTTCATGTTGTACCCATCTGCCCATTTCAATAGGATATCTTTACAATTATTGCCCAAGCTATTCATCATGGGTTCAAGGGCTTTAATCTGATCTGAAACCTCAAGCGATTTGCTTGGGGAGACTCTCTCGTCCTCAAGATGAACAAGGATATCTGTTGATTCTTTTTGGGGCTCTCGTTTTATGCGATTGCTAAAGTTTAGACCTGTACGATATAAGGTTGTATAGAAATAGGTTGAAAGTTTGGAGTTTCCTCTAAAGGTTCGTGCTTCAATACTTTCTAGTACCTTTACCCAAGAATCATGATAAACCGTATATGCATCGTCTTCAGTGAGGTTTAATTTACCAATAAGCAAAGAATAGATATATCGGATATGATCTTTAAGAAGCTGGTTACACGCTCGCCTTTTTCGGATGCCTCCTTCAAGTATATCGTCAATGAGTTTTTTGTCTTCATCATTCATAATGTCTTTTTAAGTATATGAAACTCTATTTGTCCTATGAGACATAACAAACCAGAAAAGGTAAATTTATTTTACTCTAAATCGACAAGAAGTATCAATCACTTGTTTTTCTACTCAAAAACCATCCTATAAGAATTAAGATAATCTAACAGATCTGCACTATAATAAATTTTTCATTTACCTTTATAATACAATATCTGTCTCAACAAATAAAAAACATTATGAAGCAACTATTACTTTTTTGTTTTTACCTCCTAGTTGTTTTTGTAATCCCCCCTCCTCTTTATGCGCAAGTGCAAGCAGAAGAAGCAGAGGAGTGGGCTATCTTATATAATCAGGAAGGAGTGATCGACTGGGACAGTTCACAAACTAGGTCAAAATCCCATACTGTAAAAAGCGAGAAACTAACAGACGGCAATCCTAATCAACAACCGATTACAGGATTTAATTCCAATTTATCTTTATCTAAAAAGAACAATATTAGGTTAAATTTCAGAGTGAAAAAAATTGGCTCTTTTGTTCAATATACTACTCTGGAGGTTAATCTTTCCAATAATGAAACAGATATAATCAAATATGACAGTACTAGTTGTAGTAAGGGCACTTCAGTATGTGAAACAAGAAAGGATGCAAGAAAACGCTCTTCAGTATCAAGTTGTGATTTTAATGAGAAGAAATTCAAAATACAAAATATAAATACTGATCAATATATCTATAGAAAATCATATGTCACCCTCAATCAAACAATCACTCTCTTTGTAAACAAAGGAGAAAAGAATAGTCTTTATCAATGGTTTTTCAAGGGTATCTCCATAACCTATCCAAAAGCAGATCCTTCATATACAATCAGTAATATCACAGAATCTGACTTAGGCGTATATACCTGTAAGATTACCAATCAATCCTCTCCTGATCTAGTGATTCATAGAGAATCTCACGAACTATCTTCTTGGAAGACAGATACTCTTAATAGGGACATAAATACTAGACAGCCGAGTAAATATAAGAAGACTTCTCAAGTCTTGAAACTTGAAGAAAATTCGTTCAAGTCAGAAGCTCCAACCAATATAATTAGGAACCCCAGACGATTTTCGCGGGAAATAGATCTATTAATTAATAGACAGCTGAGTGAATATAAGGAGACTTTTCAATCCTCGGAATTTAGAGATGCCTCAATCAAATCAGAATCTCTAGTAGACATAACTAGAAACTTCAGATTCGCTTCTTGGAAAATCAATGTCCTTAATTGGGAAGCGTATACTAGACAGCCGAATGAATATAAGGAGACTTTTCAATCCTCGGAATTTAGAGATACATCAATCAAATCAGAAGCTCTAGTAGACATAATTAGAAACTCCAGGCTCGCTTCTTGGAAAATCGATATCCTTAATTGGAAAGTGCTTCCCATAAGCAATGGTAATCCAAAAGCCTACTATTGTAATAATGAAGCCCGTCAGACATCGGGTTTACAAAACACTTCTATCAAATCAGAAGGTTTAGGCAACACGAAACATTGAGAAATTCAACGCTATTAAAAAATAGGATTTTAGGGCATAGATAAAAATGCAAGTTCCTTTGTAACCACTCAGGTATCACATGGTAATTTGTATATTTTAGTCCAAAAAACAGAAAATCTTATGTAACGCATATGGTATATATGGAACTCAACTCATAAAACAACACGGTTATCTTAGGCATTTTGGGTTTAAGTCACAGCTTGCCATGTGATACTTGAGTAGTGGCGTTCCTTCTTGATTAGATATTCAGATACGAGCATACAAAGATCATAATCCTACAAGTACACACGCTAGAGTACACTATCGATTAAAAGGGATTGATGCGAATGGTAAGGTGACATACACGCAGATTCAGTCTGTTTTATGGAATCCTTTGGCTGATGTTCAACTGGTTCAATATGGCTCTCAATTGGTGGTGGACTTCCCGAGAAGTCATCGAGGCCATATTCGTTTATTTGATATCAATGGCAAGGTGCATCTGCAAGATGTATTTGAGCCCAATGAGGCAATTGTCCTAGATATTTCTTCTCTGCCATTGGGGATTTACATCATTGAGACCCAAGAGGCGAACGGAAATGTTCATATAGAGAAGTTCTTAAAGGAATAAACGAGCTAGAACAGTTGTGCTCCCTTTCATGTGTACATAGTGTTCATTACGTTCATAGCCCTAACAACCCTCAAAGAGTTGTTAGGGCATTTTCTTTGGCAGATACTTTACTTGTGTTTGCCGATGATAGACTCTAGTGAGGGGAAGCTTTTCTATGGATGGGAGCGAGCATACTTGTACTGAGGGAAGCTTTATTTTTATTGAGAGAAGCAATTTTATGAGTAGGAGTTATTATATAATATTCAGGAGTTATTATGACTATTTAGAAGAGAAGCCTCGCAATTATTAGGAGTAAGTATTAATCTTTCAAGCGTTAGGATGATGAGATAAAGGGGCAATCGTTTATAGAAAGGAGTTAATCTATTTGGGAGAAGAGAAGGAGTTTTATGAGTCAGAGTAGCTATTTTACAGCTTTGCGCAGGTATACTCGAATCCCGCGCTGGTAGTCTATGAAAATAAATAAGATTAACTCCTCGTTTAGGCCTATCATCTGCCCATTATAGAAGAATAACGCCCTATTATAACCGTCTTACTCTTGGTGATATTCTTTCTTCTCCTGTTTGTAAAATTGCTTCTCTTCATTGTATTCGAATATCTCTTCTTTATGGCAAGATGTCCCGACCTTCTGTGCTGCTGGCTGCTATTCGTTGAAGGTTGGTTCCTTTCTATTGATTATTAGCTCTCAAGGCAATGCTATTAGCTCTTCGTTGTGGTAAAGTATCCCTTTGGGAAAAATGAACATCTCCTGATAAAAAATTTATTTTTTCTATAACATCTGTCATAACCCTTCCGTCTATACACATAACTGCTCACGGGTGAGAAATAACGCTTTGTTAATGGGCTCCCTCCAGCATTCACTTTATAAACAGAACGAAACTATGTCGCAAATCAAACGAAAATTCAAGATTCAGGACGATGTCCTATTCCAGTACACCCAAGTGATGTTGCGTTTCTATACGCGGGATGTGAATGAATTCGAAGGGTTCGACTCTCAGCTTGATGCCCAGAAGGCTGTTTATTTCCAGCAATTGGTCGATGAAACGATTCTCATGACGGATGACCAAATTCGTGCGAAGCAGGGATATTATACGAAGCTTTTGGTGAAACAAGTCAAAACCTGCGATACGCTTTTTAGGCGGTTGCGCTATTTCATTAAGAAAGCCTTCAGGAACAAGCCTGCGAACCAACATGAGTTTGGCCTCCACCTCTATAATCGGGTGAAGAACAATCATGCGAAATTCAATGATTTCATGAAGTTGGTGGCCGAATCGACCCATAAGTACCAACAGGTATTGGAACAATCGGGGGCTTACCAGAGTTTCCTTGATGAATTGATTGCAGAAACGGATAAGCTCGGGAAGGCGTATCACAACCAACAACGATTCAAGCTTAACCGTAAGCAAATTACGGCCGAACGCATCAAGAATTTGAATGAGATTTGGGAGTTTATTCAGCAGGTCAATGAGGCTGCGGGCTTTTTGTTCGAGCATAAACCCCAGAAACGATTGCCCTATATTCCGCCCAGAAATCGGCCGAAGAAGCGCAAGAATTCGCAGGCGATTTCCGTGCCACGTAATAGCCAAGTGCAAGTATTGGACAATGTCCTTGCAGCAGGCGAAAGCATCTCAATCAAAAATACGGGCAAGGTACCTCTCGCCTTCTTTTTTACTCAGCGTTTTGGGGGCTCCCTTCCTAAATCGATCACTTGGCTTATGCCTCAACAAAGCATTGTCCTAACGCCAACAGCTTTGGCTAATGGCTCCTACCCTGTCCTTGTTGCCCTAAACCGCGACACTAGCCGACGGGGCTCCTTTGTACTCAATGAAAGTTAAGATACAACCAATCGATAGTACAACCATGAAGCATGGCATCCTCTTTTTTAAGGGATGCCTTTTTTTTTGAAAAAAATAGTTATTCCCATTTACCTATGGAGTAGGCTCCTTGTCTAACGATAATAGACACATATTAGCGTCCACCTGACCAGTAGGGTTGAATACTCTAAAATTTTGTATTAATGATCAGAACGTATTTCATGTTTTTATTAAAACAAATTATCCTATGCGTACTTATAGCTATTTAATAGGGGTATTGTTTTTTCAATTGTTAGTTCCTCAAGGCATTTCCCAGAAATATCCTCCAGAGCATTTCCTCCAACTCATAAAACAAAATAAGTATCAAGAGGCTGAGGAAAAGATTAATCGATACTGTCCCCCCGATACTTGCCCTGCCAAAGAAATGGCTGATGTTTTCCATCAGCTTGGCCTATATTATTACTATGAATTTGCTGATGATACAAACGCCATCAAATGGTATAAACGAGCATTGATTGTATGGCAAAAGCATTTGCGAAAAGGAGATAGGAGTGTCCGACCGAAGATTGCCAATGAGCATCATAATATTGGGGTTTCTTACAAGTATTTATACAGCTATTTAGAATCCCTTAGGCATTTAGAAAAAGCAGTTTCGCTGCGAAAAGAGTTGTCATCCAAAGATCTTGCTTATACATATAGCGAATTAGGTATCGTAAATGATGAGATTGGAGAGTATTTCTTTGCAGAAGAATACTATCAGCAAAGCATCAAGCAACTAGACACTTCTGCCAATCTCTCTTTGTATGCATTTATTCTTCAACAGCAAGGAATTCTTCTGAGAAAGCAAAAAGAATACAAAGCCATGTCTGTACTCAGAAATGCTGTTCGTGTCTATCAAAAAATTAATGACACCTCTGGTAGCGCAGGCAGTCAACTGTCATTGGGCTATGCTTATCTTGATCAACGCCAGTATGAAAAGGCATATACTGTTTTTCAACAGGCCTTGGTCTCCTTCCAGCAATTAGAGGAGCATAACAACATTGGTCATGTTTATTTAGGTATAGGTATTTATCATAAATATCAAAAGCAAATCTCTCAAGCCTTCAAAGCGTTCCAAAAGGCATTGGTACAATATCAAAAGGCTTCTCCAAAAGACCCTATCAATTTCGCTGCCTATCATGATAATATGGGTGATTTATATCGCATAGAGAATAAGCCTAAACAGGCACTTCAGGCCTATCATAAGGCGATAAAAATTGCTTGTCCATTGTTTAAGACGGATGATTTGTATCAAGTTCCAGAGCTTGACGTCGGGTCTATTTATGGATCTAATGTTGAGGCACTTACCTTCTTATCTTCTAAAGCCTCTGCATTTTATCAATTGTATCAGGACAATGGGAGTCGAGAAGCCCTCCAAGCTTCTTTGGCATATTTCAAGGTCTCAGTTAAGCTTATCGATATCATTAGACATACCCACACAGAAACTCTTTCTAAACTCTTCTGGCGAAAAGAAGTTCGCCACATCTATGAAGAGGCACTGAAGGTTGCCTATGAAATAGGGACAGCCGAAGAAGCTTTCTACTTCATGGAAAAAAGTAAAGCGGCCATTCTCGCTGATGCCTTGCGAAGAGCACAAGCTATGCACTCGGTGAATGTCCCAGATTCTCTGATTCGTTTAGAGAGAGATTTTCAATTTATCCGTTATACCAAAACACAAGAATTATTCAGTGCCTCGACTAAAGAAAAGGTTGACATCCAAAAGGAGCTATCGGCGCATGCGGCTAAATATGAGAAGTTCCGAGATAGTTTAAAGAACAATTATCCAGCATATTATCAATACTTATACAAAGAATCTGACAAGACAATCAAGGATGTTCAAATCTACTTACCAGACGCTAAAACAGTACTTATAGAGTATTTTGTAGGAGATGAAACGACTTTCATGCTTTCAGTTTCTAAAAATCGCCCCCCTCAACTTAAATTCATCCCTACAAAGGAGTTAGGTCCGCTTGCAAAAGAAACAACCCAACTCATGAAAAATATAAAGCCTGCTGCAACTAAGAAGCTTCTGGAAAATCTATATCAACTTCATTCGATGATTATAACCCCCTTGATATCTGATATTCCCACCAAATTGTATATTCTTCCAGACGGTTTCCTACATTTTATTTCATTTGGAGCCTTACTTACATCTCCACTCCAATTAGCATCGAATGAACCCAAGGACATTACAGCAGCAGCAAAAAATGCTCAGTATCTTGCTTTAGAGACAGCCATTCTATATTCTTATTCAACTGAGATTCTTTTAGACACCCTAATAAATTTCCCAAAGCGATATACCTCTCAATTAGGGGCGTTTGCTCCCGCGTTTATTGACTCTAAAAAATCTCTTCCTGCATTAAAACAAGGATTGTATGATGCAACCAACCATCTAGATTCTGAAATCTATATGGATCAAGATGCCACAGAAGAGCAGTTTTGTAGCAGAGCGCACCTTTTTAGTATACTTCAGGTTGTTACCCATAGCGAAGTAGATACAAGCGACTGGTTCTCAACATATATTGAATTCACCCATAAAAGTGAATCTATTACCAATGATGGGCGGTTATATACTGAAGATATATATGAACTGGAACTTAATGCCCGTCTTATTTTACTTACCGCTTGTACTTCAGGATCTGGAAAACTTGAACTTGGGGAAGGTATAATGAGTATTGCTCGTGCTTTCCGTTACGCTGGTATTTCTAATGCTTTGGTTGGTTTATGGAAAATCAATGATAAGGCGACTCTTAAAATCATTAAGTCTTTTTATCAGCATCTGGGAACGGGGTGTGATAAATCTGTAGCATTACAGAGAGCAATTAAAGAATATATCAATGAGGGAAATAGTCAAAAAATACATCCTTACTATTGGGCAGCTTTTGCTATGGTAGGGGATGATATTCCTGTTGTTGAGTCTTCCAATAATAGATACATGGGAAACACTTTATTAAGTCTAGGTATTATCATTTGTACGATCCTATTTATTGCTTATCGATATAGACGAAGAGAATAGTTCCCGTTTTGTCCTCACTAAAAGCCGACAAGCCGCTACAGGAATCTCTTCCGTAGCGGCTTGTGTGGTATTGTTATGTATGAAGTTCTGCTAGAATTTCCAACGAATCTGTGCTTTTACTTCAGATCGTCGGGGTTTTCCTGTGCTTTCTAGGCCAGAGCCTAATAGGTTCTGGGCATCGTGCATATTGGTTTGGGCGTATCGTAGCCAAATCTCGAATCCTTTGGGGAGCTTGTAGTTCAAGATGGCGTAGTACCGACTTCCCCGACCTGAATAGGGGGGTACGGAGAAGAATCCCAAGATATCGTTTTCGTATGCGTAGATGGCCGTATTGAAACTGTCGGTATCAAATAGGGCATATCGAGCTGTTAGTTTTAGGTCGAAGGTAATCTTCCATACGATGTCTTGGTAGATCATGAAGCCCTTCTCGAACGCATTGTCGCCCTTGCGGAACCAACCGAATTCGGCGCGGTTACGAAGGATGAGGTCGCGGCCAATACGGGTTTGGAAGTGGAGTCGGAAGGCGTTTCGCTGAGTCGGAACGACGTAACGTACTTGTTGGCCATCAAGGAAGTTGGCGCTGCTCTGGTTCTCCTCCTTGTTGTCGGATCGAAACCGAGCGTAAATCAATGTATGCCGACGCGGTTTGTATTGTACCTGCCCCAATACCTCAAAGCCCGATGATGCATAGGCTGCAGTCGAACGAGGTTGGGGGTAGAAGTATTGGTCTACATATCCTGTGATCAACCACTTGGGAGTAGGTTTGATCTTAATCCCGACGTACAATCCGCGTTCGTTTTGGAGGGATACAGGTCGTTCGGCAAATACGTATCCCTTAAGCGAGTGGAAGTCTTTCGAGAAGTTGCGCACATGGATTGCAAGGTCCATCTTGTGGGCAATACTACTCATCATCCCCACGACTCCTCCGAATCCGCCCGACTTACTTCTTGCGAATTCCCCGAAGAAGTTGAAGTTGTTGAAGATGACATCGAAGTCGAGTCCATTCACATAGTTCTGGTCGCCCGTGAAGTCATATTGGTTGTAGAACTTCGGATCCTTGAGGATAGGAGTATCGAACTTCTGGAACAAGTGTGTTGTTCCGACCATGAAACGACCTTTTCGGTATTCGATGCGGCCTCCGAAAGAAGTTTCCTTGATAGACTTGCGTGCCTCTAGTTCCGATTCCGTTCTATGCAATCCGCCCAATCTGATGCTGGACACTTGCAAGGCTTCATTGGTTAGGGTATCTCGGTCTTGGACTGTAGCGTCTAATCCGACCCGAGAGAAGAAAGCCGTAAAGTATAGGTTCTTTACCGCATAGGTAGCGGCCGCACCCCGTAGGTAAGCATTCTCATTGACCGACGAATAAGGCCGAATCCCTTTGTTGGGCATCTTGAGGGTGTTGATGGTTTCGGCGCCCTTACCGAATCCGAGGCCAGGCGACAGCACAAGCCCCTGTCCTACTTGGATGTTATAGTCTCCGACGACCAAGCGTTTCAATCCGCCATAGTCTCCAATTGAGAGGTGCCCCGAAAGGTAGTCATAGCCCAATTGGTTGTTATGGGGGTCGAACTTAAAGGCCTCGCCCGAATCCTTCTCACCCGTCAATGCTACGCTAAAGTTGTTCTTGAAACGCATTCGAACCCGCGAATACGACCGAACTTTTCCGCCGACATAGCGGGTAGATAACTCTCCATTGGCATTGGTATCGGGAGCGGTGTAGCCCTTTTGCTCTTCGGTGATGAACACAAATCGTTGGATGATGTCTCCCTGAAGGCCTTCGAGTATCTCCCGTACAGGAGGGCCTTTTGGGTGAAGGCTACCAGGGCTAATGTCCTGCTTCGCGCTCTTTTCGACCACGACGAAAGGTTGGATGCCGAGCACGACATCTTCGGTGAATCCTGCGACGGCCTGTAATTCGTAGATGGTAAGGAGGTCGCCGAATTGTTCGATATGGCTTTGGAGGTTGGTGATGAGCAAATCGTTCATGCCAGGCAATAAGCGTAGCTCATCTCTCGATGCGCGGTTCAAGTCCAAAGGTCGCTTCCGAAAATCCTCCAGATTGTCCGTGATGAAGGTAAAGTCCACATCCTCATCTACCTCCGATCCGAGAATTGCATCCTCCAATATCACATCAATATCGTCTCCATCCTCGCTAGGGGTATCATCTTCGTTCTGTGCCAATAATCCAGTCGGTAGGAACAAGAGGAATATCCAGCACATCACATAGCCAAACCGAACCCCTGAAGGGTATACAAATTGTAAATGTTGTTTCATAGGATAGTAGGCTTAGTGATCTTCAAGAACAGGCATATTTGCAAGCTTAACTCCCTTGCCAAAGTTGTAGGATAGTCCAATGTGGGGGGTGAATCCCAATTGTTGGTGGTAGGTTGCGGCAAAGTCGAACTTGATTCCTTTGAGGTTCATTCCCAATCCTCCTGAGATCATTCGGGGTTTTGCGCTCCCTCCTACTCTGGCCATGAATCCATCTATAAATTCATATTCTACTCCTCCCATAAAGGTTACAGGATGAGCAATATCCTTTTGCACATCTACCAATAGCAATACTTTGTCGGAAGGCTTATAGGCCACCCCTGCAGTCAGTACCGTTGGGATACGGTCTTCCACCTCGCCCGAGGTCACGAGTTTTGCACGATTCACATTTAGGGCACTGAACCCTAGGGAGACCGTTTTGCTGACTTGTGTATTTACCCCAACATCCACATAAACAGCTGATGTAGAGCCAAATCCTTCAATTGATAAGATTGCATAGTTTACTTTTGCACCGAGGCTAACAACGTCCATGATTGTTGCCGCATAGTTCAGTCCTATTCGCGTTTCGCGGTACGAATCAAAGCCGAAGGTACCGACTTCAATTCCTGCAGCGTGGATATCCTTGAAGGGCATTGCGAAGCCCGCGCTACCATAGGTCAATTCTTTGAGCATAAATCGTCGCTCCACATATACGCCCACTTCGCCATGGGACATACCTGAAATCCCCGCTGGATTGTTAAATAGACTCCAAAAGTCACCTCTTACACCCGAATACGCACCCCCTAAGCTGAGGGTTCTCGCCCCGACAGGGAAAGGATCATTCCCTGCAAAAGACACATTCGGACAGCACGCAATGACTAGAACACAGATCAATAGGGAAAGTGTAAAGATGTTTCTCATATAATGTATGTTTTCAGCTTAGCAAGCCAAATGTAGCAAAAACTCTTCAAAATCCAGAAGTACACGATTGTTCAAAACAATAAGTTAAATCAATCTTTTCTGAATTGGCTATTGCACGGCTTATTATTCTTTAATTCCACAGAATCTTAAAGTTAAGATAAAGATCTCTTAGTACCTTTGCTCACATATACTTACAACTCTTAGGTTAAAGATTATGAATGAAGCTGTACGCATTGAGAAACAAGGTCATGTTACGACCATCATTTTAAGTCGGCCAGAGGTTCGTAATGCCGTAGATGGCCCTACTGCGAAAGCCTTGGCCAAGGCCTTTCGGGAATTCGAGGCGGATGCGAACGCCTATGTGGCCGTACTATGGGGCGAAGGGGGCAATTTTTGTGCAGGTGCCGACTTGCATTCCCTTGATAATCCTGAGAAGCGCAATGTGCTTTCTACTACAGGTGATGGCCCAATGGGCCCTACTCGTATGCAACTCACCAAGCCTGTCATTGCCGCAATTGAAGGCTATGCCGTTGCGGGCGGATTGGAGCTTGCGCTATGGTGTGATATGCGTGTTGCCAGTGTTGAGTCTATCTTTGGGGTATTCTGCCGTCGTTGGGGCGTTCCGTTGATTGATGGAGGTTCTGTACGATTGCCTCGCCTCATTGGGATAGGTCGTGCCATGGATATGATTCTCACAGGCCGAGCCGTAAGCGCAGGAGAAGCGTCCTCTTGGGGGCTTGTAAACCGAGTAGTATCTGAAGGCGCAAGTCGTTCGGAAGCAGAAGCCATTGCTCATCATATTGCCCGTTTCCCACAGACTTGTCTTCGTAACGATCGGATGAGTGCCTATGAGAACGCTCGTTTATCTACGGAAGAAGCGTTGTCCAATGAGTTCCAACGAGGGTTGGAGTCGCTTTCTAGTCAAGAAATGGATAACGGAGTTGCGCAGTTCGTGAAGGGAGCAGGCCGACACGGTGTTTTCCAAGGCACCCTCAATATTGGCTAAGTCCATTTCTCCATTTCATCATCCTCCAATTTATCGCATATGGCATTAACGCATTGGCAGAAATTATCAGAGAAGCTTGCCTTCAAAGGCTTTCGGAGTATTTTAAAGAAGACCTTTCGGCTTCCTAATGGGATTGTTACAGATTTTGATATCGTAGAGAGTGGTTCCTTTGTATCGATAGCTGCCTTTACGCCGAAGCATGAAGCTATATTGGTGCGGCAATATCGTCCTGGCCCCGAGGAGATATTGTTAAGTGTGCCAGAGGGATATATTGATCCAGGGGAAGCTGCCGAAGTGTCTGTTCGGCGAGAATTATTGGAGGAGACAGGCTATTCGGCTGGGGAGGTGCATTTCTTGAAGGCGGTACCTAGTGCCTACAGACAATCTGTCAAGTATTGTTATTTGGCTACGGGTTGTGTTCCTATTGGCGCACAATCACTGGGTGAGCATGAGTTTATCGAAATAGATATTGTTCCATTGGATGCGTTTAGAAAATTGATTGCAGATTCCAAATCTACAAATTTCACCAGCATAGATATTAGCTTTCTAGCATTGGCTCATCTGAATTTACTCTGAATCAATTGCTTACTAACAATTATCTATTTATATTCTGAGAGAGAATTTTGTCATTATTCTACAAGTAACTAGATTGCAGGGTGATTCATTGTATCTATTATACACGGTAACCAAACAAGCCGATTAATCCAATTCATCATTCAGCTGCGCGTAGCATGTCCAGTCCACAAATAGAAAGAAATACAACTAAAATCTGCGTTAATATGAAGAAGGCCTTTTTTACCATACTGACTCTCTTACTATGTCAAAACCTCTTTGCCCAGAATGAAGGAAACATTTGGTACTTCGGTTATAATGCTGGGGTTAGCTTCAATCAAGGTGTTGTTCGGACAGTAGATGGTATTTTGGAGGGAGATGAGGCCATTGTTCCTGCCGCCCTTACCGATGGAGCGGTGAAGACGCTTGAAGGCGTTGCAACTATTTCTGATCCTCAGGGGGAATTATTGTTCTATACAGATGGCAACAGTGTTTGGAACAAGAACCACGTTCGGATGCCTAATGGTAAAGGACTTATGGGTGATTCCTCCTCTACTCAATCGGCTGTTGTAGTACCGAGTCCGAGTTCTCCTAAGATCTATTATATTTTCACCATTGATAAACAGGCAGATGAAGGGGGGTTTCGGTATTCGGTGGTTGATATGTCGATGTATGCAGGTTTAGGAGATGTAAAGACCAAGAATGAATTTTTACTGTCTCCAGTGACGGAGAAGATTACAGCGGTTAAACATCAGAATGGGAAAGATATTTGGGTTATTACCCACGAATGGGAGAGCAATGCTTTTTATACTTACCTCGTTACTTCCAGTGGGGTACAGAAAAAGCCTGTTATTTCTCGCATTGGGTCGAAGCATACAGGGGATTTGATTAATACACAAGGATGTTTGAAGGCTTCCCCTTCGGGCAAGCGTCTTGCGGCTGCGGTTGAGAACGATCATTTCTTTGAGGTATTCGATTTTGACAATAGCACAGGGAAAATCACCAATCCTATCAAGGTACAATTGCAGAGTAATACCTATCCTTACGGGGTTGAGTTTTCGCCTGATGAGACCAAGATGTATGTCACTACGCCTGGAACGGGTCATATCTATCAGTTCAACTTAGGTTTGGGCACTCCCAACGCCGTTATCAACTCTGGAACCATTGTGGGTTCTAATGGCGGTATTTGGCTGGGGGCGTTACAGCTTGGCCCTGATGACAAGATTTATGTGGCGAGATATGATGCGCCTTATCTAGGCGTTATCCATCGTCCTGATAGATTGGGAGAAGAATGTATTTATGATAAGTATGGGGTAACATTGGCCAATCGTCGATGTAAACTAGGTCTACCAACCTTTATTCAAAGTAACTTTATCCCGACTGGCGAGCCCAATTGGGAGGGGAAGCCTGTAGCAGAAGCGGACGATACGCCTGTAGAGAAGCCAAGAAGAACCGAGCCTGTGAAGCCTCCTGTAGAGGAAAAGCCTACCCCTGTGAAAGAAAAGCCTGTAGAGGTGGTGAACTCGAATGTTGTTGATAATACAGATCGTGACTTCAGCCTTGATCCGATTTACTTTGATACGGGCAAGTCGTTTATTGGAACGAATTATAAGCGGCAACTTATGGGAGTTGTGAACTTTATGAAGCGGCATCCTGAGATTGACCTTGAAGTTACGGGGCATACAGATAGTGTGGGGGGAGAAGGCGACAATAAGGGACTCTCTCAAAGACGTGCCGAGGCTGTGGCAAGCTTCCTTATCAGTCAGGGGGTTCAGCGTAGTCGTATTCGTTACCAATGGAAAGGAGAAACACAGCCCTTGTATTCGAATACTTCGAATGTGGGCAGAGCCTATAATCGTCGGGCGGAATTGAGCTTAGTTGTTCGATTCTAGCTTAGATGTGAGCGTATTTTTAGGAATTGAAGGTTGTTTGGGGATATGCCTCAAACAACCTTTGGTTTTTCGAGGAGGAAAAGAATGGGATAAATCCCACTTTCATTTTTCACGACATCTTAAATCTTCGTAACTTGTGATGTTGCTCCAAAAGATGAGCGAAACGGAAAAGAGAGAGGAATGAAGAAAGTTGCTTTTTATACATTGGGATGTAAGCTCAATTTTTCAGAGACATCGAGCATTGGTCGGCAGTTTGTAGACGCAGGATTCCAGAAGGTTGATTTTCAGGAGGCTGCGGATGTATATATTGTCAATACCTGTTCGGTGACGGAGAATGCCAACAAGAAGTGTCGGAAGGTTATTAAGCAAGCGCGGAAGCAGAATTCGGAGGCAAAGATTGTTGTGATTGGATGCTATGCCCAATTGAAGCCGCAGGAGATTGTATCAATTCCTGGGGTCAATATGGTATTGGGGGCTGGTGATAAGTTTCGGATCCTAGAATTGATAGAAGATGTAAAGCAGGGAGATAATCCTTGTGTGTATAATAGCAATATCAAGGAGGTTAATGCTTTTGTCGATGCGTATTCGGTAGGAGATCGTACGCGTTCATTCTTGAAGGTGCAAGATGGGTGCGATTATAAATGTAGTTTTTGTACGATTCCATTGGCACGAGGCAAAAGCCGTAGTGATTCCTTGGAGAACATTCTTCGCAATGCTCGGGCGATTGCGAGAAGTGGGGTGAAGGAGATTGTCTTAACAGGGGTGAATATAGGTGACTATGGCAAGGATCAGGTTGGGACCTTCTTCGATGTAGTGAAGGCGATTGATGAAGTAGAAGGGATTGAGCGAATCCGTATTTCCTCCATTGAGCCCAATCTATTGCATGATGAGATTATTGCGTTTGTGGCCGAATCGAAACGCTTTATGCCGCATTTCCATGTTCCGCTACAGAGTGGGAATAACGAACTGTTGGCGAAGATGCGTCGTCGGTATAAGCGGGAGTTGTATGTGAAGCGAGTCGAGGCTATCAAGCGATATATGCCGCATGCTGCTATAGGGGTAGATGTGATTGTGGGATTCCCTGGTGAAACGGAAGTGCATTTCGAGGATACGTACCAGTTCTTGAATGAGTTGGATGTGTCTTATTTGCATGTGTTTACGTATTCGGAGCGGGAGAATACGCATGCCCTTACGCTTTCAGGGATTATTCCGCGGCCTGTTCGGCATGAACGTAGTAAGCGGCTTCGGATGTTGTCCTCAAAAAAGCGTCGTTATTTCTACACCCAATTTGTGGGGGAGAGTCGGAAGGTATTGTTTGAGGGGAAGAAAGATGGAACGCATATGCACGGCTTTACGGATAATTATGTGAAGGTTGTTCGTGGGTTTGATGCGGGTCTTATTAATCAGTTGGTTGAAGTACAACTATTGGGCGTTAATGCTGAGGGGTTGATGGAGATTGAGGCAGTTCCTGTTTATAGCTAAGGATATTAATTTGTATGAAACACATCTTATCGCTTATTCGCCTACATCAATGGGTGAAGAATCTGTTTATTTTCATTCCTGCTTTTTTTGCTGAACGAATTTTGGATTCCGACCTATTCTTTAGGTTGATAGGTGGGTTTGTGGCGTTTTCCTTGGTGGCTAGCAGTATCTATATATTGAATGATTATGTTGATGTGGAGAAAGATCGGCAGCATCCGAAGAAGCGGTTTCGACCTTTGGCTTCGGGGGCTATACAGGCTCCTACTGCTTTGGTGTTGTTGGGGATATGCTTTGTGGCAGGGATGAGTTTGGGTTACCTTACTGACCCGACGTTGGTTTGGGTGATGCTGGGGTACTTTGGGATGAATGTGGCGTACTCCTTTCGGCTGAAGCAGGTTCCTATATTGGATATTAGCCTTATTTCGATTGGGTTTCTGCTACGGGTATTGGCGGGAGGCGTGGTTGCGGAAGTGCCGATTTCTAAATGGTTGGTGATTCTCACCTTTTTATTGGCACTGCTCTTGGCATTGGCGAAGCGTCGAAACGAATTCTTGATTGCGCGTTCGGGGAAGGATATTCGGAAAGGGATTGAGGGATATAATCTAGAATTCACTACCTCTGCAATGGTCTTTACTGCTAGCATTACGGTAGTTGCCTATATTATGTATACCACCTCGGAAGAAGTGATAAAGCGAATTGGAAACGACTACTTATACCTGAGTTCGATTTTCGTTATCCTCGGTATATTGCGTTATCTCCAACTCGCTTTGGTTTATGAGAAGACGGGTTCTCCGACCCGTATCCTTCTAAAAGATGTCTTTATTCAATTGGTATTATTGGCTTGGTTAGGGACTTTTGCCTTGATGCTTTACAGTCCGCTATTTGCCTAGTATACCTTGATTTCCTTCTTGGCAGCCTTACGACGCTCGTGCTCTTGGAGCAATATTTTGCGTAAGCGAATGCTTTCAGGCGTAATTTCTACGTATTCGTCCTCATCGATATACTCCATCGCTTCTTCGAGGGAGAACTTAATGGGAGGTGCCAGTTTCACTTTGTCATCGGAGCCTGCTGCACGGATGTTGGTCAGCTTTTTCGCTTTGGTTACATTGACAGCGAGGTCATTCGAACGCGAATGTTCTCCTACAATTTGGCCACAATAAACAGGCTCTCCAGGAGCAACGAAGAAGTGTCCTCGGTCTTGGAGTTTGTTCAAGGCGTAGGCGATGATCGTTCCGCCTTCCATAGAGACGAGGGAGCCATTGATTCGGCCTGGGATTTCACCTTTCCAGGGTTCGTATGCTTGGAAGCGGTGCGCCATAATGGCTTCTCCTGCAGTAGAGTTGAGGATGAGGGTTCGGAGGCCAATGATTCCGCGAGAAGGGATATTAAACTCTAGGTGCATCATATCTCCTTTGGGTTCCATGATGGTCATTTCCCCTTTGCGTTGGCTCACCAATTCGATGACCTTACCTGCGCTTTGTTCAGGCACATCGATGGTTAGGAGCTCGATAGGTTCGCATTTTCGGCCATCAATCTCCTTAATGATTACACGAGGTTTTCCTACTTGCAGTTCGTATCCTTCTCTTCTCATTGTCTCGATTAGGATAGACAAGTGCAAGATTCCTCTTCCATATACTGTGAAAGAATCGGCAGAGTTTGTTTCGGCTACTTGTAGGGCGAGGTTTCGTTCGATCTCCTTAAAAAGGCGGTCGCGGAGGTGCCGAGACGTGACGTACTTTCCTTCCTTTCCGAAGAAAGGAGAATTGTTCACGGTGAAAAGCATACTCATGGTAGGCTCATCAATGGCAATTGGGGGAAGGCCTTCAGGCTCTTCAAAATCTGCGAGGGTATCTCCAATATCGAAGCCCTCAATCCCTGTTACTGCGCATAGGTCTCCAGCGGCGACCTCTTTGGCCTTCTCTTTTCCTAATCCAGAGAAGGTAAACAATTCTTTGACCCGATGCTTTTCAATGCTACCATCACGTTTTACGACGGAGAGGGGTTGGCCTACCTTTATCATTCCTCTTTTCACCCGACCGATGGCGATTCGGCCGATGTAAGGCGAGAAGTCAATGCTGGTAATTTGCATTTGGAGGGTGCCCTTTTCTACGATTGGGGCGGGGACATACTCTAGGATTACGTCTAGGAGGTATGTCACATCCTCTTTTTCATCGCTCCAATCTTCACTCATCCAACCATGTTTAGCGGAGCCGAATACAGTTGGGAAGTCTAATTGTTCTTCGGATGCGCCGAGGTTGAACATTAGGTCGAAAACGGCATCTTGTACTTCTTCTGGTCGGCAATTCGGTTTATCGACCTTATTGACTACCACAATGGGTCTAAGGTTGAGGGATAGTGCTTTTTCGAGCACGTATCGGGTTTGGGGCATAGGGCCTTCAAAAGCATCGACCAATAGGAGTACCCCATCGGCCATATTTAAGACCCGTTCTACCTCTCCCCCAAAGTCGGCGTGACCAGGGGTATCAATAATATTAACTTTGTATCCTTTGTAATTAACAGATACGTTTTTGGACAAGATCGTGATTCCTCTCTCTCGTTCTAGGTCATTGTTATCTAGAATCAACTCCCCTACTTCTTGGTTGACACGAAATAACTTACACTGATGCAGGATTTTATCAACCAAGGTTGTTTTTCCATGGTCTACGTGGGCAATGATTGCAATATTTCTAATCGAGTGCATAAATTTCTATCGGTACTCTTTTTCCGGCTGCAAAGGTACGAAAAAGCTTAGACTATCTTGCTAGTTGTTAGGGAATTGCCTCTATTTCTTTTAATTGTGTTAATACAAACTTAGCATAGAGGTCGTGTCCTGATTTGTTGAGGTGATCGTCTTGGTATTGGTTGTAGTGGTCGAGTTGGAGGTTAGGCGGTATTTGGGGCTCAAAGCCTTCGAATATGATGGGATAGTTTGGGTCTGCGGTTATGTTTAGATGATCTCTTTGGGGAATGAGGATGATGGAGAGGGAGATTTGGTGTTGTTGGGCGACTTCCTTGATTGTTTGGAGGTAATTGTGGGTTACGCGGATGTCTCCTTCCACTTTATCGTAGAATTTGGGGGGTCTCCATTGGGTATGTTTGTTTAGGTTTGCCCATATTCTCGTAGCGATGACTGTTTGGCCACATGCACGTTCGAAGGGGGTTGCGTTGTCACCTATGAGGGAATAGTTTCGGAGGAAATATACGTATGCTTCTGTGGGTGTTGGCAGTAATTCGTTAGGATCATCTCCCCACCAAGGGAGCTTGTAGCCGCTTAGCCATCCTGCGTTGGTTATGTGCCAAAGGGGTTGGTTGGGGTGGATTTTTCGGGGGTAATACATTATGTCATTGCCCCAATAAAATATTAGGCAAATGTGTTTGGGCTTTAGTTTGGGGATATAGGTTTGGGCGATTTGGGCATATTGGGCTGGGTCTGCCCCTGGGATACCGAGGTTGTAGATAGGATTGGAGACTTCTTTTGTCAATTGGTCTATAAAACAGTCTGTGATAGGGTTCAGGGTATAGCCCCATGCAAATGAATCTCCAATGAATAATATAGGTTGTTGGGATTGAGTGGTGTCATTGGGGAATTCGGCGGTTCGGAAGCCTTCTTTATTGATGTGGTATCCTAATTGGGTGAGGGAATCTTGGTTGAAGTGGTTGGGGTTTGCTTGGAATATTCCTTTGTCATTGGTGAAGAAGTCGTTTGATACTGTTAAAGAATCGACCCATTTGAAATAGAAGCCTTCTATTATTGCGGGGGTGTAGACAAAACGAAGTCCGCATTCTAGCATTGCCAATACTAAGAATAGGAAGATGCTGGTGATGATTCCTAGGCTGAGTTTGGGATATTTTCGGTAGAAGGGTTTTGTCATAGGATGGTCGTTATTCCCTTATCTTGACAGCACTTATTATTCAGTAGCTTCAGATAACCCCCAAGGGGTTGTATGAAAAGTGTTTAGTGGGAGGGTTTTTAGACTCGACATACAGTACCTTACCCACCCCTTCCCCCTCCCGAGGAGTGGAACCTTTCGCACTTGCCTCTCCCATTATGTATATAACCCCAACCTTGTCTCAAGGGGGGATTATGGTGGGTGTAAAATACAAAAAAAGTCTGTGCGGGTGTAGCGCACAGACTCCAAACTCTATAAACCCATTAAAACTTTAAACTTTCAAAATTCTTACTGAACGTTTACTTTAATTGTACTACTACTATTCTCAGAACTAGATTCAATGTAATATATTCCGCGAGGGAGGTTAGAGACATCAATTGTGGTGGAGTACTCTCCTATCACCTCGGGGAATGTTCTGGCCTCTACGATGTGCCCCATTGCATTGACGATTCTTACGTCAAAGTCGGTTCTGTCTGCGGCACCTAATCTGAGTGTTAAGAAATCTGTTGCGGGATTTGGGAAAGCATCAACGATGAGTTGTTGTACAGGAACTTGCAATTCGATGATGTTTCCAATATAGGCAGCGGTTCCATTGTAGTCTATTTGCTTAAGTCTGTAATATACTGTAGGGAGGTTGTATTGAACTACATTTTTGTCTGTGTATGAATAATTGATGGGAGCATTTGATGTGCCTGCACCTCCTACTTCACCTACTTTTTCGAATGCGCGACCGTCGATAGATCGTTCGATGATGTATTCTTCATTGTTTAATTCTTGTGCGGATGTCCATGCGATTTCAGCGTTTCCATTTTTCACTGCTGCATCGAAGTGTAGTAGTTCTACAGGGAAGGTATTGTTTACATTTCCTCGGATTCCTCCTTTTTCAATGAATACTCCTGTATCTACCCAATCGTCTGCTGCATCTGCAAGTACGATTTTGACGTGATAGGCTTTGTTAGGGTATACTTTCAGGCCTGCGCCTACTTTGTTAGAGATTGCGTCATATTCTACTGTGCTTCCGCCCATATTGTTTGTGAAGTTTTCTACATTGGATGGGCCGAACATGTTCTTTATTGTTACGGGTGTATTTGTAGCGGGTACTTGGGCTATGTTTACTGTTTTATTTGGGATACCAGGACCTGTTACGAAGATACCGAAAGCATCTTTGTAAGATTGGTTTACCCATTGTGGGTATTCATCGGACGATACAGAATAGAAGATATTTAGGCTGTCGAATTCAGGAACTACGTCAAATTCAATTACACATGCGTCGAATGTAATGGTATCAACAATTTTGCTAAGGTCGCTATCACCATGGTAGTTTAGTCTAGTGGTAATGAATGGGCTTACGTTTGGTCCCATGGCATTTGTGGCATTTCCTGTAGCAATGAGGAGTCCATTATCAATTCCTCCGACATCTCCATTTACACTTTCGAAGTATGCAGCGGCATCAACATGGCAATCTGTTGATACATTATAGATACTTACACCTGGGCCTGCGAGTTGGTAAACCAAAGAATCGATGTCTAATCCTCCAGTTACTAAAAGTTGGGAATATGCGGTATTTGCACTAAATACTAGTGTTAGAAATAGGGTAATAAGTCTGGTAGTGTAGTAGTTATTCGTTCTCATTTTGCTGTTCCTTTTTGATTACATTTCAAAGGTAGGTACAGAAGTGATATCTAAAAACCCTTTAATTATTTATTTATTACAGTAAGGTCTTTCAGGAATAAGGCACAGATTTGTTATTTTATTACAGGAAGACAACCTTAAGCAACATTTACACAACTAACTATTAATCAATTAGTTAAAAGCATTCTTTTTGACAAAAACGATCCATACAACAAACATTTATTACGCAAACGGTATTTTTAATACACAGTCATAAAAATAGAGATCGTAAAAAATAGAGATATTTTACATCATGTATAATTTTCATTCGACTTATGGAGTACTTTTCTTATATATTTTTTCACAAAAACGCTATAATGTCTTTGTATTGATGTTGACTTTGTGGCGTGGATTGAAAGTATGACGGCTAGGAGTGAAGGTATGACGGCTAGGTCTGAAGGTACAACGGCTAAGTCTGAAGGTACAACGGCTAAGTCTGAAGGTACAACGGCTAGGTCTGAAGGTATGACGGCTAGGTCTGAAAGTACGACAGCTAGGTCTGAAGGTACAACGGCTAGGTCTGAAGGTACAACGGCTAGGTCTGAAGGTATGACGGCTAGGTCTGAAAGTACGACAGCTAGGTCTGAAAGTACAACGGCTAGGTCTGAAAGTACGACAGCTAGGTCTGAAAGTACGACAGCTAGGTCTGAGAGTACGACGGCTAGGTCTGAAGGTACAACGGCTAGGTCTGAAGGTACAACGGCTAGGTCTGAAGGTACAACGGCTAGGTCTGAAAGTACGACGGCTAGGTCTGAAAGTACGACGGCTAGGTCTGAAAGTACGACGGCTACTTGTAAGATTACCTATAGATAAAAGGGCTACTGTAAATAATACAGTAGCCCTTTGCATATAATAATTTACCTATCTCCTACTCTAGGATCAGTCGTTCTTCTGCTGTATATCCTTCTCCACTGAAGTGGACGAAGTATATACCTCTTGCGAAGTCTTTAACTGGTACCTCAAGGTGATATAGGCTTTCGACTTCTATTTTGTCCTCCCAAACGACACGGCCTGCTCCATCAACGATTTTCACATCCATATCTCCCCATTGAGAAGAAGCAATATTGAAGTTTACTACATCTGTTGCTGGGTTTGGATACGCTACGGCTTGGATTCCGACGTCAAGGTCTACGAATAGTTCGACGATATTGCTATAGAGATAGGAACCGTCTAGGTCTACTTGCTTGAGGCGATAGTAGATTACAGGAACATTGAGGGATGCCACATTTACATCTACATAGTTGTAGTAGCTTTGGATGTTTACTGTGCCTGCAGCTCCTACATTGCCCAAGGATTCAAACATAATTCCATCTACTGATCTTTCGACAGTGAAGAAATCGCTGTTTACCTCTGTTGCTGTCGACCATTCTAGGTGTCCGTCTCTTCCGACTAATTCGGCTGTGAACGAGAGGAATTCGACGGGGAAGGTTGTTTCCGATCTCCAATCCATATCTGGCCCACCAGGAGCTGGATTAGAGGGGTTTCCTGCATTATACGGTAGATCTTGAGGATTAGTATTTCCATTGGTTACATTGTCTCTCCATGTCGCTGTGCCTTCTACAAAAGCCACACGGTCATAGATATCCAATAGTCCATCCCCATCTACATCGTCTCCACATGGATATGAGCCATTGAAACAAGAAGGTTCAGGCTCTGTTCCATTTAGACCATCTGCATTCAAGTCCCACCCTTCGATATAATCTGAGAGCCCATCATCATCTGCATCAAAGTCGATATAGTCAAAAGCGAGGTCAAAGTCTGTATCTTCCGCTCTAACATTTGAGAGGCCACCAGGTAATTCGTAATGGTCGTATACACTATCGATACCATTTCCATTTCGGTCAATTCCCGAAGGTGCTTTATATGACCAAGTTGTTTGGAATTCGATGATATCAATAATACCATCATTGTCTGAGTCGATATCCTTCATGTTAGAGAGGTTATCGCCATCTGTATTTGGAATAGATAGGGATGTACCTCCTTGAGAAGAGTCGTAGATATCGGCCCATCCATCGTCATCGTCATCGATTAAGGTAGTTGGGTCTTCTACATTTAGGAAGGCATCCACGAGGCCGTCACTTCTTCCCCCTAGTGTATCAGAGAAGAGCGGATTTGTACCCGCTTCATATAGATCGAATACTCCATCTCCATCAGAATCGAGGTCAAATAGGTCGATAATTCCATCATTATCTGTATCAAGTGATTGACAAACGCCTAATGAATTCAGGGTACAATAGTCAGAGTCTTGATAGTTTACAACATTGTCTCCATCATCATCTGCTGACGGGTCTGAAACGATATCGCCACAAGAGAAGGCTGCCGCTCCTGCTCCACACACCTCTTCAACATCAGGGACTCCATCATTGTCATCGTCTATATCTGAGATATCGATGATTCCATCCCCGTCATTGTCTCCACATCTGTCAGAGAAGCAGAAGTTAAGGTTTTCGTATAAGCCCTCATCTACATCGAAGAAGGTACCATTTCCATCAAGAGTACCATCATCATCGACATATTCGCTCATTACAGTTGCTGGGAATGTATTCTTGTCGTGCCAAGTCAATTCGAAACATTCGTTAAAGTCTAAGATATCGAATGAGAATCGAGACACTCCGACCCAATCTGTGGACACTAGCTGTCCATCTTGTGAGAATCCGAATTGGAAGAAGGTATTGAGCGAAACAATTGTGTCGATGGAACCTGTAGTAGTATGTGCTCCATATGCGATGATTGGGCTAAAGTTTACCAGTCCTGAGAAACCTAGTGCTTGAACCTCTTGAGGGTTTGCCACAGCTGCACGATTGAAAGAAAATCGGAAGTTTGCGCTTCCCATATGGAAAGTATCTGCAATGCTGGCGGCTCTTACCTCAATATCCACAAAGGCTTTAGCATTTATGCAATCTATATCATGTAATCTGAATCGTACGTCATACACTCCATTCTGCGCAGAGATAACCGAGTGGAGACAGCATAGTATTGCAAGAAGGTAGCTAATTCGTTTCATAGCTTGCGTATATTTCTTGTTATCTGAATAGTCTTAAGTATATGAATAAAAAGTATGCCTGCCTGGCACGAAGGCCAGGCAGGACATGTATTAATTCTTAGGAACTCCAGAATAGATACCACTGTTATTTCTCCAGATGATCTCATCCTGCGCATTTACGTCTGCGTCCATGTTGAAGTCACCAATACGATATTGGTCGAAGTTACCACTACCCGCTCTCCACAACAGCTGATCACCACTATTGATGTCAAAGTTGTCGATATCTGGGTCTTTGTCACCTTCCCCACCGTACATTACCCAAACTCCTTGAACCTCTTTTTGTCCGAAGCTTGTGTTACCTCCAACAGGATTGAATGCTACATAAGAGTCTTGAGTACGGAAGTCGTATGTCAGCTTATTATCATTCGATACGCTCACTGAAGCATGAGACATTACTCCCATGTGATTTCTGTGCTCAATAACAATGTAGTAAGAAGAAGGATTCGCTACTCGGAATTGGCAAGGCTGCACAAACTCTACAGAACCATCTTTCAGAACGAGTGCCGCAGCAGAGAAGACCTCAGTTGCCTTAGAGATGTCTGTTCTGAGTGATACAAGTACCCAATCCACAACGTCAGCATCGTAGTTAGTAACTGCTTCTTGGCCGTCATAGTTCCACGGGCTCATATCGTATGGTTGTCCTGCAGGTGTTGGCGTTGCAATTGGACTGATTGGTGTTTGTCCTGGTAGCAATCCACGATCATTTAATGCAGTAGTCATTTCTCCTGTACCTGGGTTGTATGGACCTTCGAGCATAACTGCAAGGTCAAACTCAACACATGTAGTGTTCATCACAGTGAAGTAAACAGTTGCTTCAGAACACATAGTTGGGTTCGCATCGTCACAGATTCGATAGACGAATTGGTCTGGGCCAACATATCCAGGATTCGGTGTATAAGAGAATGTACCGTCTGGGTTAATCGTAACAGATCCGTTGTATGGTCCAGCCACTGGTGTTGTTTCAATGGACACATTATCACCATTAGGATCATTATCGTTCAGAATCGCATCACCCGATACATCCGTATCAATCATTGTCAAGAGGGCGTCATCTGCGGCGAAAGGATTGTCATTTGTACCTGGCGTATCGTCTGCATCCACAAGGATGGTTACTGTTGCCTGTGTACATAGAGAAGAATCAGCATCGTCACAGATTTCGTATACGAAGGTGTCAATTCCTACGAATCCTGGGTTTGGTGCGTATAGGTACGAACCGTCTGGGTTGAGGGTCAATGTACCGTTGCTAGTACCCGTGATTGGCGTCGTATTGATTGTCAGTGCATTTCCATCAGGATCTGCATCATTACAACTTACGTTACCGTTCAATGGCGTGCTTGCGTGGGTCATACCCTCATCATCGTTCGCCAAAGGAGGTCGGTTACCAAGAGATTCACCAATTACTCTGAGGGTTACTTCTGCTGTTGAGCAGTCTGTACCATCACAGATTTCGTATACGAAGTGGTCATCACCCACGTAGCCTGGGTTCGGTGTATATGTGTATGAACCGTCTGGGTTCATTGTCAAAGTACCATGGTGTGGACCAGCGAGAGGCGTCACATTCACTGTCAATGTATCTCCGTCAGGATCTGAGTCATTCACCATCACACTACCTTGTACCGCTCTTTCTGCGAGGGTGTTGTTGATGTCGTTTCTTGGTAATGGAGGATTATTACAAGTAGAGTTGATCACGTATGCTCCAGTCAAGACATTCGACGAACAAGTCGCGTCTTCAACAAAGATATTCGTGTATGTTCCACTTGGAAGGTTTGCAATCATGATAGGCTCGCTATTGAATGGACCATATTGTGTAGTCACTCCATTTACATCCATGGTTACCATGTATGGAGGAGTTCCTGCATTGGCGTCATCAATATCTAGTGTCAAGCTACCATCATTTGTTTGGCAACCGTATTCGTCCATTGTTGTGACATTCGACATTAACCATAGCTTGTAAATAAATACTTGCTTAGTGATTGTGTCTGAACATCCATTTGGAAGGCTCGCGATCAAGGTCACATTTTTGTTTCCACCGCTTACTCCAAAGCCCCATACAGCCGATACATTTTCACCTGTTGCAGTTGCAGGCGAGCCATCTTCGAATGTCCATTCGTAGGTAGCACCTGCGATTGCTCCTGTAGCAGAGAATCCTAAGCTATCACCGAAGCAGATTTGCGTTGGTACGGTAAAGTCTGCAACTGGCGTTTCGAGTACCTCTTTCACAACCATATTCGTCTCTGCAATCCACTGAGAACATCCATTTCGTCTTGCACAACGGATGTAGTAAGTAGTTTGTGTGATGAATGGTGGGTCGTAATCTTGGCTATTAGATCCTGGGATTGGCAACCAGCTACCTGGGTTCGATGGATTTGTACTTTGAATCCAGATGTATTCAATTGCTCCTGTACCTCCTGAAGGCAATGTAACACTTGTAATTGGACTTGGGTCAAATGGTCCACAGTTACTTTCGTCACCTGTGATTGAACCTGCGTCTGTTACATCGTCACAGCAATTGGCTGAATTGATATCGAATGGACCTGCCATTGTATTTGAGGTACAACTAGTACCTGCTACTGATACATCTGTATATGTACCTGGCGTTAGCCCAGTGATAACGATAGGCTCGTTATTGAATGGGCCGTATGTCTGAGCGGATCCGTTGTAGTTCAATGTCACTGTATATGGAGCCATGCCTACATTCGCATCATCAAGATCGATTGTCAAGCTACCATCAGCTGCATTACAAGCCGACTCGTCTGTTGCAGATACTGATGCAATCATAATGTTATCGATTGTGATTGACTGAGTGATTGTATCAGAGCATCCATTTGTAGAAGATACTATGAGGGTCACATCATATGTACCGCTTGTATTCCAAGTCGTTGTCGCTGTTTGTCCTACACTGTTCATTGGGTTACCGCCCATGAATGTCCAGCTGTATACTACGTTTGCTCCTGCATTGTCTGCAGTAAACGTTATTACCTCATCTGCGCATGTTGTTGTTGGAAGCGTGAAGTTTGCTATTACGCCGTCAAGTACTTCCTTAACAATCATATTTGACTCTGCGATCCACTGTGTACATCCTGCTCGTCTTGCGCATCGGATGTAGTAAGTAGTCTCTGTGATGAATGGAGGATCATAGTTTGGTGTATTCGTACCTGGAATGATCGTCCAACTTGCATTGTTCGATGGAGTTGTAGTGGTAATCCAGATGTATTCGATTGCTCCACTTCCGCCTGTTGGTAGAGTCAAACTTACGATTTCACTTGGATCAAATGGGCCACAGTTGCTCTCATCGTATCCGATCGTTCCTGCATCCGTTACATCATCACAGCAGTTGGCTGAATCTACTACGAATGGTCCTGCTAGTGTATTTGATGTACAGTTCGCATCTTCTACTACGATGTCGGTGTAAGATCCATGATCTAGGCCTGTCAAGACGATTGGCTCACTGTTAAATGGTCCATATGTCTGAGCTGATCCGTTGTAGTTCAATGTAACTGTATATGGTGCAGTACCTGAGTTGCTATCGTCTATGTCAATTGTCAATGTACCATCTGCGGCGTCACAAGTCGTTTCGTTTGTGACAGTCACGTTGGACATCAACCATAGTTTATAAACATTGATTGTTTGTGTTACAGTGTCGCTACAGCCATTTGGCAAGCTTACGATTAGGGTAATGTCTTTGTCACCACCACTAATTCCAAAGCCCCAACTTACTGTCGCACTTTGACCGCTTGCTGTTGATGGTGTACCATCCTCGAATGTCCATTCGTAGGTAGCACCTGTTCCAGCATTATCTGCAGTGAAGGTCATACTCTCACCGTAGCATACTTGACCTGCTGGAAGTGTGAAGCTTGCTGTTACGCCGTCCAATACTTCCTTAACAATCATATTCGATTCTGCGATCCACTGTGTACATCCTGCTCTTCTAGAACAACGGATATAGTAAGTGGTCTCGATGATGAATGGAGGATCATAGTTTGGTGTATTCGTACCTGGAATGATCATCCAACTTGCATTGTTCGATGGAGTCGTTGTGGTAATCCAGATGTATTCGAGGGCTCCGCTTCCACCTGTTGGTGGAGTTAAGCTTACGATTTCACTTGGATCAAATGGCCCACAGTTGCTCTCATCGTATCCAATTGTACCTGCATCCGTTACATCATCACAGCAGTTTGCGGAATCTACTACAAATGGTCCTGCTAGTGTATTTGATGTACAGTTCGCATCTTCTACTACGATGTCGGTGTAAGATCCGTGATCTAGGCCTGTCAAGACAATTGGCTCACTGTTAAATGGACCGTATGTCTGAGCTGAACCGTTGTAGTTCAACGTAACTGTATATGGTGCAGTACCTGAATTGCTATCATCTATATCGATTGTCAATGTTCCGTCTGCGGCGTCACAAGTCGTTTCGTCTGTAACACTCACGTTGGACATCAACCATAACTTGTAAACATTGATGCTCTGAGTCACTGTATCGCTACAACCGTTTGGTAGGCTTACGATTAGGGTAATGTCTTTGTCACCACCACTAATTCCAAAGCCCCAGCTTACTGTTGCACTCTGACCGCTTACTGTTGCTGGAGTGCCATCTTCGAATGTCCATTCGTAGGTTGCGCCTGTTCCTGCATTGTCTGCGGTAAATGTCATGCTCTCACCGTAGCATACTTGACCTGCTGGAAGTGTGAAGCTCGCTGTTGGTGCTTCAAGTACTTCCTTCACTACCATATTCGATTCACCAACCCATTGTGTACATCCTGCTCTTCTAGAACAACGGATGTAGTAAGTAGTCTCAGTGATGAATGGAGGATCATAGTTTGGTGTATTCGTACCTGGGATGATCGTCCAACTCGCGTTTACTGCTGGAGTTGTTGTGGTAATCCAGATGTATTCGAGGGCTCCGCTTCCACCTGTTGGTAGAGTCAAGCTTACGATTTCACTTGGATCAAATGGCCCACAGTTGCTCTCATCGTATCC
>Ga0163111_10000052_pt1 | contig 70526 bp, 56 predicted proteins | sample CRUFie1St18metaG_FD_109645 | JGI IMG/M metagenome (GOLD analysis project Ga0163111, IMG submission 109645) | Marine microbial communities from the Costa Rica Dome - CRUD Field 142mm St18 metaG | ecosystem: Environmental > Aquatic > Marine > Oceanic > Photic zone | place: Costa Rica: the Eastern...
AAACAGGTCTGCCTACTGAAGCGGCATGTTTGCGATTGGGGCAAACGGGTCTGTCTGCTGAAGCGGCATGTTTGCGATTGGGGCAAACGGGTCTGTCTGCTGAAGCGGCATGTTTGCGATTGGGGCAAACGGGTCTGTCTGCTGAAGCGGCATGTTTGCGATCGGGGCAAACGAGTCTGTCTACTGAAGCGGCATGTTTACGATCGCGACCGCCAGACTTGGCGGTAACGATGGCAGAACTTCCAGTGGTCCCGCCAGACTTGCCTGCCCCATTGGATAACATGCCGATTCAGCAAGTAGCTTTCGCGGCCACGATTGCAAACATGCTGCTTCTACATCCAAGCTTGCCCGTCCCGATCGCAAACATGCCGCTTCTACAGCGAGAGCTGGCGGTCACGATTGCAAACATGCCGCTGCGACAGGCAGGTTTGTTTGCCCCATTAGAAAACATGCCACTTCCGTAAACAACTCTGCTTGCCCCACTGGAAATTCTTCCATCGTTACGGACAAAGCTGCTTACTCCGATTGCAAACATGTTGCTACTACAGGGAGCATTACCTGCCCCTATGCACAAGCCTCTCCCAAAATGTATTTTATGCTTTTTACGCAGCCAATATTTCCAATTGCTTATTGCACTTTAACAAGCGTTTGTGGTCGTCTTTGCAGACTGACAAGATTTGTTTCACAATGTCTGGCTTCATCATTCGTTGATTGATTGTCACTGAATTAGGGAGGGTCGGAGAGGCATTTGGTACAAGTGGGAGTTGAAACGAAATCGCTGCTGATGTCAGAGAAACATTCATTACAAGCGGGAATCCTCAAATCCCCTAAAAATTCCTATCTTTAGGGAAGAAATAGAGAAATGTAGTATGATAAAGATACCCTATGGCATAAGTGACTTTGGAAAGCTAAGAAGGAAAGGGAGTTATTATATAGACCGAACTTCCTACATTGAGGCCTTAGAAGCGGATAACGCCGCAGAGTATATTCTTTTTCTTCGCCCTCGTCGGTTTGGGAAAAGCCTGTGGGTTTCGACTCTCCAACATTATTATGGCATCGAATACAAGGACGATTTCCAGCCTTTGTTTGGGGATTTGTACATTGGCCAAAATCCTACCCTCAATGCCAATAGCTATTTGGTATTGCGGATGAACTTTAGTGGGATTAAGAGTGCTTCTTATGAAAAGGTGGAAGGGGTATTCCTAGAATTGCTTCAAACTTCTATTTATACATTCTTTGATTCGTACACTCCTACTTATTTCGACCCGTCTGATCGTGATTTTATTGAGAAACATTTGGATGCTTCAAGTCTTTTACGTCGTTTCTTTCGGGTGGTACGTAACAAACAACCTAATTTAAAGGTGTATGTGCTCATTGATGAATATGATCATTTTTCATCTGCTTTATTGACATATAGTCGCTCGACCTTTCTGCAAGTTGTGGGAGCAGGTGGATTTGTGCGGGCATTTTACGAAAGTCTCAAGGCAGGAACAGAGTCTGTAGTTGAACGGATTTTCATTACAGGGGTCTCTCCTCTTACCCTTGATAGCCTATCTAGTGGTTTCAATATCGCCAGTAATCTTACCAATGATTATTTGTTTCATGATATGTTGGGTTTCCGAGAGGAAGAAGTGACTGATTTGTTAGGACGATTGGGGTTCATAAATCAAGCCTTGGAGGATATATTGCCGCGTATACGGGCTTGGTATGATGGCTATCGCTTTCATAAGAAAGCGACCTATGGTTTATACAATCCAGATATGGTTCTCTATTTCGCGAGGCAGTATCTACAAAGCTTTACCATTCCTGAGAATCTACTCGATACCAATATAGCGAGTGATTATGGAAAGATTCGAGCCTTAGCTCGTTTAGGGGGGAAAGAGTGTATTAAGGTGCTTGAAAAATTGATTCGTCATGAAGATTATCCTGCAAGTTTGACACTCAAGTTCAATCTCGAACTAGATTTTACGGCAACCGATTTCGTCAGCCTATTGTACTATATGGGTTTACTGACCATCAAAGGAGAAAAAGTGTTTCGTCCTAATTTCGGTATGCCCAATTATGTGATTGAGACACTCTATTATGCATATTTCCTCCAAATTCTCCGAGAACGCACCCAATTGCCTATTCGATCTTCTGACATAGACGAGGCTGTGGTCGATTTGGCTTTGCATAATGATTTTACCCGCTTCATTTCCTTGGCTGAAAACCTCATGCAGAACCTCTCCAACCGAGACTCCCTCAATTTTGGCGAGAAGCATCTTCAATCGATTTTGTTTGCACTCTTATTCCCAACCAATATCTATAGCGTCATTACCGAATACGAGGTTGGCCGACGGTACATTGATGTATTCCTCCAAAGACGCGATACTTCCCTAGACATCAACCAATTTATCCTAGAACTGAAATACCTCCCCAAATCGGAAGCAAATCAGTTAGCGAAGGTAAGAGAAAAGGCAGTTGAACAGCTGAGAGCCTATGCCTCACATGAGCGATTTAAGAAAGAACCTCGTTTGTATGCCTATGTGATTGTGTTTGTAGGGGCAAAAGCGGAAGTGGTTGAGGAAGTTGTTTTTTGAGGATGAGTAGTGGGATGTATAGATTGAGTTTTTGGCAAACATTGTTTACCTTCCTATAGATAAGAATTTGCCTTATGAATCATACTAATTACCTACAATTATGAAAGAATATACATCTTATCATTTCAAGGCCATTTCATTTTTATGGCTTATTTTATTACAGATTGGGCTATGTCTTGCCTCGATCTGTTACAGTGTCGTAGAACAAGCATGGGCTTTATCAGTCATTATCTGGAGCTGTTTGAGCCTACTAATTCTGCTACATATTTATTTGTTAACGGTTATACGTGTAAAGAATGGATGGTTGTATTATAAGACGGGCTTCGCACTTTATTCTATCTATATGGATAAGGTAAAAGTGATAGAATCAAATCCTACTAAAAAAAAGTATGAGAATAAAATAATCATCTATGCAAAGGATGGGATACATGAGTTTGAGCTTTTCTATGACTTTGAACATGATGATCTCGTGTATACACGTCCCAATGGCAAAACTGTAACCATTCAATTAGATGCTACGGGAGTTTATGATGTTCTATACGAGAATTTGAGTTTGCGGGCATAAATAGAGGTAAATTGGTTGTCTCAATTAAGGTCTTTATGAGATGCTAGCGTTGAGTGGGAGAAGGATACGGAGATATACCAAACCTCTCCCCTTTGGTTTCTCGTGAGGCATTATAGGGCAATTGGAGAAGAGATATTGGAGAGAATTGGTTAATTTGCCCATGTATAATATATAATGTATCATGAAGAAGATTTTCACCCTGTTTGTACTTGTAAGCACCATACTTTGTTCGCACACCCACGCTCAGTTTATCCCCAATGGGGATATGGAAGATTGGACGAACTTCGGCCCCTTCCAAGAGCCTACTGATTGGGCAACTCCCAATCAATTTGGAGCATTGCTGAGCATCTACTCTGTATTTAAAGATAGCATTACCCCTCATACAGGCTTGTATGCAGCCGAACTAGAAACGGTTGTTATCCCTTTTCTGGGAACCTTCCCAGGGATTGTGTCCAATGGAGAACTTGACCAGATCAATTACTCGATTAAAGGAGGTGTACCTATGAGCGATCGCCCTGAAAAGTTTCTGGGATGGTATAAGTATTTTCCTGTTGATGATACCACTGGCAGAATGGATACATGTTCAATGGAAGCTTATTTGACACGTTGGGATGATATTGCGGGCGTTCGGGATACAGTAGGCTATGCCATTTACCAAGATACAGCGGCTACAGATTCGAATATGTATACACCGTTTGAGGTGGACTTTGTGTATAACTCAGGAAATGCACCTGATACTTTATTGGTAATGGCCTTTTCAAGTCGGACAGCTTTTATCATTGGGGGAAATCCAGGTTCTCGTTTGTTTGTAGATGACCTTGGCTTGTCGTTTGGCCCATTGAACGCGGCATTTAACCTTGATGGAACTTGTATGGAGCTTCCTTCCCAATTCTCGAATGCTACCTTGACAGATGATACGACCAATGCCAATGCCTTCTTCTGGGATTTTGGGGATGGGAATACGTCTACCCTTGAAGATCCTATCCATACCTATGATACGGCAGGCACGTATATGATTCAATTGATTGTGGCGGATACCAGTATGGGAGATACCCTCGTCATTGATACCCATATGCAATCTATTGTTATTTATGGCTATCCAGAAGTGGATGCAGGGCCTAATAAAGATTTCTGTGTGCCTTATTCGGTGATGATTCAAGGTTCAGGAGATGGCCCGACTTATTCTTGGTCGCCTACTACGGGATTGACAGACCCGAATATTCCTAATCCCATTGTATCCCTCGACTCTATAGATGGCTTCAAATATTATCTGACCGTTACCAATCAAGGGGGGTGTTCTAGTACCGATTCGGTCTGGGTCTATGTGAAACCCAATGCCACCGTCGAAATCCTGATGGCCGATACCGTAGAGATTTGTTCGGATTCGACCTTGATGATAGAGGCTATGAGTTCAGAGGACAACTATGAATGGACGCCTACCCTCTTTTTGAGTGATAGTGTGAGTGCTATGACCTCTTTTACGCCTGTTGATACAAGCGGATTGTTCACCTTATTCCTGTATACCCGTACAGACCAGAACTGTCGTAACCAAGATACATTGGTGGTTCGGGTGATTGATTGTGATACAACCGTCAATAGCATAGAAGATGAACTTCTGAAGGCCAATCTTTCAGTATATCCTAATCCGACAGATGCGCAAATTGCCCTTGACTTTGACCTTCCAGAGATTACCGATATGCGGATTCGATTATTTGACCTAAGAGGCATCCTTCTGTATGAGCGTACGTATCTAGGGGTGATAGGCCATCGTAATATATCGGTTGATATGGAATCCTTACCACAAGGGATCTACCAACTAAGGCTCGAAACACAACGAGGCCAGGTCGTTAAGAAAATCATTAAGCAATAGATTGGAAATTAGCATTATAATCAAGTATTTGCAGCCCGTTCATGAAACCTTTTCATGAACGGGTTTGTAATATAATATAGATACAAACGACCATAGATAACGGAGGACTAGGCTATATAATAAAGGGAGATGCAATTATGCAGACAATACCATTAGAAGTATTTGAGAAGAATTGGCGAATCATAGACCAAATGGCTGATGAAGAGTTGGAGCTGTTGATTAATGATATGGGAGAAGAACAGCCAACTATGTTGACATACCTCCTCAATGTAGGAGAAGATAGTTTTAACCAAGATGAGCGAGAAACTTTATTTTTCCTAGGAGTTGTTATCTGGAAGACGATGCGTGATTACGGAATTGTGCCCCTAGTCACGGAAACTGTCATTGATTCTGTCGAAAATTTGAACATGGAAATGTTGAGTTATCTAGAAGGAGAGCCTGAAGAAAACTTTATGTCGACAGTCAGCATGATTATGGAAAGCTACAGTCAATCGGAAATGTTGGTGTTTGTTGCAACCATGTTGGTAGATGAGGCAAAGGAAAATCCAGGTCTTCGATCAGACAACTTAGGTATCATTATGACATATTTGAAGATTACAATAGATTGTTTCAATATTTAGTATCACTAAGAAATGTATATATGCGCCCTTTGAAATCGGTTTGTGAGAGAAAGCTATTTTGAAATATCCGAATATATGTTTGAAAATAAAGAAGTTGCATCATATATGGTATTTCAATGTCTCCAAGAAAGGAGTGAGACTCTTATTTAGAAAATTTCTAAATAAGTTAAGGCTAATTAATCTTTATTTTCTATGCTTTGAAGATAAATACCGCTGTATTAACTTGCAGGCCGAATTCGAGGATCACAAGGACATTCAAGGTGGTCTTTTAATAAAAAAAGATTCTATGATAAGTGCCGGAAAAATTACTCTTCGGACTGTTCTAACCTCTCTCGTACTCGGGGTCTTACTAATTTGTACTGCCCCTGTACAAGCAGAAGTAGATGTTGCTAAAGGAGAAAGTCTATTCAAAGCTAATTGTGCCTCATGTCATAAACTCAACCAAAAGCTGATTGGGCCTGCCCTCACAGGGGTGGTTGATAAATATGATGGAGATATTGATTGGTTAAAGGCATGGATTCGCAATAATCAGCAGCTTGTCAAGGCTGGTGATGCGCGGGCATTGGCTATTTACAATGAGTACGATAAAAAGGCGATGAATATCTTCCCGAATTTTACGGATGAAGATATTGAATCTATTTTAGAGTACATCGAAAACCCTCCTGTAGAAGAAGCTGCAGCTGTAGAAGAGGAAGTAACAGGCGATATTTGGAGTGACCCAAGTATCTATTATGCAATGGCAGGCTTTGTGGCATTATTGTCCTTGATTGCCTTAGTCATGGTTATCCTAACCGCTATTTTGGTGGTTTCTGTTCGAGCAAAAGATGCAAGTGAACCTGTCACTGTAGAAGCGGTACAAGAACTCACTTGGTCAATCCTACGCAACAAATTCGTTATCACCGTAATCGCTTTGCTAGTAGTAGGAGGTGGAACGACACAGCTCATCAATGCCGCTCGGGGAGTCAGCCTTCACGAAGGTTATATGCCAGAGCAGCCCATTAAATTCAGTCATAAACTTCATGCAGGTAAGTATGAAATTGACTGTCAATACTGCCATACTGGAGCATCTAAAAGTAAAAATGCTTGGGTTCCTTCTGTGAATGTTTGTATGAACTGCCACAAAGGAATACAAGAAGGACCTAATTACGGTACGGAAGAGATTGGGAAAATCCTGAAGGCTTATGAAAATAAGCAAGCAATTGAGTGGGTACGTATCCACAATCTTCCTGATCATGCTTACTTTAACCATGCTCAACACGTGACAGTAGGAGGTATCGAATGCCAAACATGTCATGGTCCTGTTGAGGAAATGGAAGTTGTGTACCAGTATTCTCCTTTGTCTATGGGTTGGTGTATCAATTGCCACCGTGAGACAAAAGTGAAAGCACCAGGTTCTGGGCTAGATTTGACAGTAGAAGATATTGGAGGGCTAGATTGTGCTCGTTGCCATTATTAATGAAGCCTGGGTATATTGCAACTAAGTGGTGTACCCATGATTTTGTCTAAAATAAAGCATTACACTATTAATAATACGTATACTAGATGAAGCAGCCTAAATATTGGATGGAATTGGAAGAGTTTGATTCAACTCATGAATCCAATAATGGTAATGAATTTGCTCAAGATCTTCCTATTGAAGAGACATTGAGTAAGACCACGAAAAAGGGGCTAAGCTTTTCTACTAACCGAAGAGACTTTATGAAGCTCTTTGGTTTTGGTATAACAGCCGCGACATTATCGGCCTGTAATAAAACGCCGTTAAAGAAAGTCGTGCCTTATGTGGAGAAACCCCACGATCTCATCCCTGGTGTTGCAAACTACTATGCAACAACCTGTATGGGTTGTTCCTCAGGTTGTACCGTTGTTGCGAAAACACGTGAAGGTCGACCAATTAAACTAGAAGGGAATCCTGATTCTCCTCTATTTAAAGGAGGTTTGTGTGGGGTAGGTCATTCTACCGTTTTAAACCTATATGATATTAATCGTCTACAAGGCCCTCTCCAAGGAAGCGAAGGCGCAAATTGGGATGGTATAGATAAGGCGATTATTGATAAGCTTGCAGCAATCAAGGCAACAGGAGCAGGAGCTAAAGTTAGAATCTTAACAAATTCTATTATTAGTCCTTCTACATTAAGTGTCATTGCCGAATTTGTTGCGCAATTTGAGGATGCAAAGCATATTACGTATGATCCTGTTTCTGCGACTGCTATTGCTGAATCTCATGACCTCAACTTTGGGCGTCGAGCACTTCCTTCTTATCGGTTCGATAAGGCCGAAGTGATTGTGAGCTTTGGAGCAGATTTCTTGGGGACATGGCTCAACCCTGTTGCTTTTGCAAATCAATATGCTGAAAACCGAGACCCTTCTAAGAAGAAAATGTCTCGTCATTTCCAAGTAGAGAGTACACTTTCCCTAACAGGGGCAAAAGCAGATGTTCGGGTTCCTGTGAAGCCATCTGAATTAGGATTGGCATTGTTGAATTTGTACCGCAAGATTGAATCAAAAGCTCGCCCTGGTGAACCTACTTTGATTGCAGGGACTGTGCCTGAGTTCAATGTTGCAGGAAATACATTGGATCGTATGGCTGATGAGCTGATTGCAGCAAGAGGTAAGTCTCTGGTTGTGTGTGGTTCCAATGATGTAAATAACCAGCAGCTTGTAAATGCCATTAACGCGTTATTGGGTAACTATGGTACAACTGTAGACCTAGACCATCCATCATTCATTCGCCAAGGGAACGATAGAGCCCTAGCTGAATTGGTTGGAGAGCTTGAGAATCGTCAAGTAGATGCGTTATTTGTCTTGAATGCGAATCCTGTATATGATACGCCTTATGGATCAAAGTTAGAGAAGTCTATTCCGCAAGTGGACTTGTCTGTAGCTTTGACCACAAAGGCAGATGAAACTTCTGCTTTGTGTAAGTATACAGCTGCAACTCCTCACTATCTGGAAGCATGGGATGATGCAAATCCACAATACGGACAGTATAGCATTGTACAGCCAACCATCAATCCTATTTTTGATACACGTCAAGCTCAAGATTCTTTCTTGAAATGGGGCGGTTCTACAACGGCTTACTACGAATATCTTCAGAATTTTTGGCAAACAAATCTCTTCGGCCAACAAACAGCTTATGCGAGTTTCCAAGAATTCTGGGATGAAACCCTTAGAAAAGGGGTATTCACCACTCCTTCTGCAAATAGCCCAGCAACAGCTGCCGATTTCTTAGGTGATGGCCTTACAACAGCTGCTAATGCGCTAATTGCCAAGTCAAAAAATGCTCCTTCTGGAGATTCTTTCGACGTAGTACTTTATGAAAAGGTCGCTATACGTTCTGGTAAGCATGCAAATAACCCATGGCTACAAGAACTCCCTGATCCTATTAGCCGTACAACTTGGGGGAACTACATCATGGTTCCTTACGCATATGGCAAGGAAAAAGGACTGAGAGATGGGGATGTTTGTAAACTAGAAATAGGAGGGAAAACGTTAGAACTTCCTGTATTGGTGCAGGTCGGATTGGCAATGAATACAGTAGCGGTTGCTCTTGGGTATGGCCGAACGAATGCAGGTAAAACAGCAGATAAGGTAGATGGTTCTAGCGCCTATCCATTGGTGAAGGCGGAAGGAGGAACCCTGCAATATGAATTGTCTGGAGGAAAACTGTCTAGTACAGGTAATTTCTCTCGTTTAGCGAAGTTCCAAAAATATGATTTGCTAGTAGACGAAGAGAAGGAAAAGCAGTTTGGAATGCCTTTCGATCGCTCTGAGTATATCATTCGCGAAACTACTTTAGAAGAATATGTGAAGAATCCTGCTGCAGGAAATGAAGTGCGTGAGCAAATTAAGCACCACTTAGTTTCTCTATGGGATTCGCATTTCAAAGATGAAGAATCAGGTCGGGTGATTCGATGGGCAATGTCAATTGACCTTAACAAGTGTACAGGTTGTGGCTCTTGTGTGGTTAGCTGTCATGCTGAAAACAATGTTCCTGTAGTGGGTAAGCAAGAAATTATCAACCACAGAGACATGCACTGGCTTCGAATGGATCGCTACTATAGCGGTTCTAAGGAAAATCCAGATGTGGTTATTCAGCCGATGCTTTGTCAGCATTGTGATAATGCTCCTTGTGAGACCGTTTGTCCTGTATTGGCCACTATCCATAGTAGTGAAGGCTTAAACCAGATGACCTATAACCGTTGTGTAGGAACACGTTATTGTGCAAATAACTGTCCTTACAAAGTGCGTCGTTTCAACTGGTTCAACTACGTGAACAATCCTAAGCATGACTTCCACATGAACAATCCATTGGGGCAAATGGTGTTGAACCCTGATGTAACCGTTCGATTCCGTGGAGTTATGGAGAAATGCTCTTTCTGCGTACAACGTCTCCAAGAAGGGAAGTTGAAAGCGAAAATCAAAGGTGGAACCACATTGGCGAAGCCAGAAGATGGCTCAATTAAGACTGCATGTCAGCAATCTTGCCCAACAGGCGCGATTCTATTTGGGGACTTGAATGATCCAGAGAGTGCAATCTCTAAGGCATATAAGGATGCAAGAAGCTTCCATGCACTAGAAGAGCTAAAGACATTGCCTTCTGTAGCATACATGACTTTGGTCAGAAACCGTAAGGCGGATGAAGGACAAGTAGAAGCAAAAGAAGAAGAGAGCGTTGCAAACGTTCACTAGGTATCGATAATTGAATATTTTCAGACAATAAGATATAACGATATAAAATGGCTTCACATATTTCCACATTGCCTGATGTACTACAAGAAAAGTGGGTTCGTGATACCGACACTTATGGGCAGATAACGGATGATATCTGTCGGCCCATTGAGGCTGCTCCCAATATGTTGTGGCTAGGCGTTACGGGTCTGTCTGCTGCTATCATGACATTGGGCTTCCTACTCATCGGTTGGACCTTCTGGGAAGGAATCGGTGTATGGGGTCTTAATACACAGGTAGGTTGGGCATTCGACATTACAAACTTCGTATTTTGGGTAGGTATTGGACATGCAGGAACCTTGATTTCTGCCGTGCTTTTGCTTTTCCGTCAGAAGTGGCGTAATTCTATTAACCGCGCCTCTGAAGCGATGACGATTTTCGCCGTATTGTGTGCGGCTCTTTTCCCATTGATTCACATGGGTAGACCATGGAACGCCTTCTGGTTTGCTCCTATTCCTAATACACGAGGGTCACTTTGGGTGAACTTCAACTCCCCTTTGATGTGGGACGTATTTGCGATTACTACTTATTTGACTGTATCATTGGTATTCTGGTTCTTAGGAATGATTCCTGATTTCGCTACTTTGCGTGATCGCCTTCGTGCCAAGGGTATGAATATCGGAAGTACAATCTATGGTGCTTTGAGTATGGGTTGGGAAGGTTCTGCTAGAAATTGGTCTCGTTATGAGGTGATTTCATTGATCCTTGCAGGGCTTGCGACTCCTCTTGTATTCTCGGTACACAGTATTGTAAGTATGGACTTTGCGACTTCGGTCTTGCCTGGTTGGCATACCACTATCTTCCCTCCCTATTTCGTGGCAGGGGCAATCTTCTCAGGATTTGGTATGGTGCAAACCCTGATGATTGTTACACGTAAAGTCTACAAATTAGAGCACTATATCACAATGGATCATATGGAGTCGATCGCTAAGATTGTTATTGCAACGGGATCGACTGTAGGATTGGCCTATATTACTGAGTTTTTCATTGCTTGGTACTCTGGGGTAATTTGGGAGAAATATGTATTTATCAACCGTGCCTTTGGACCTTACTGGTGGTCTTACTGGATTATGTTCTCTTGTAATGTAATTACGCCTCAGTTATTCTGGATTAAGAAGATTAGAACTAATATGACGATTACGTTCATTATTTCAATCTTCATTAACATTGGTATGTGGTTCGAACGATTTGTGATCATTGTGACTTCTCTACATAGAGATTTCCTTCCTGCTCGTTGGGCTGATTATGCACCAACATATGTTGAAGCAGGAATTCTCTTAGGAACCTTTGGATTGTTCTTCACTTGTTTCTTCTTGTTCGCTAAGTTCTTACCTGTGGTCAATATGTTTGAGGTGAAGACCTTGGTTCATGTGCCCAAAGATAAAGAAGTAGCCCATCATTAAGACTCCCTTAAATATTCGGAATACAATGAGTAAAAGTTTCTTATTAGGTAAATTCAAAAGTCCCGATTCGACCCTAGATGCGTTGAAGCAACTACACAAAGACGGGATACATGTTGATGATGTCTATTCTCCCTTTCCTATTCATGGTATTGAGCCTTATTTGGGAATTAAGCGAACTCGTTTGTCGATTGCAGCTTTTATCTATGGGGTTACGGGAGTAATATTGGCGTTGTTATTTCAAGGGGGGCTTTATACATGGGTATGGCCTATGAACATTGGAGGAAAACCTTCGCTTGCACTCCCTAGTTTTGCGCCGATTACCTTTGAAATGATGGTATTCTTTGCAGCTCATGGTATGGTACTTACTTTCTTTATTATTGGAGGATATTTTCCTGGTAAGAAAGCTAAGTTGATGGATGAGCGTCAAACAGATGATGTCTTTGTGATTGCGATAGACGAATCTCACGCAAAGGATAAAGAATATATTGGGAAAGTTTTTGCAGAGAATGGTGCATTTGAAGTAACTGAAAAGACTGTATAAATGAGATTTGTAGGTATATATATATGCATATTTTCTGTGGCCAGCCTATTTATGGTAGGGTGTGGCTCAGATCCAAGTGATACGGGTTGGGAGTATGCTCCGAACATGTTTCATTCGGTTCCTTTGGAGCCTTTTTCCCAGATGGATTCGAATCGTATTTATGCAAATGGATTGAATGCTCAACGACCACCAGATGGTACCGTTCCTCGTGGAAATACTTGGTACTATGATGAGGCGTTTGCTCCTTATCATGTGGCAGAAGAACATTATGATTCATTGGCTCCTGCTATTACAAGCCCTCTTTCTTGTAGCGAAGAGACTGTAAAAAAAGGAAAGATTTTATATGAGCGATTCTGTATTGTGTGCCATGGACCTAAAGGAGAAGCACAAGGTAGTATCACCTCTAACAAAGGTGGCCCTTATCCTCCTCCGCCTTCTTATAAGTCTGCTGATCTAGCAAACCTTCCTGAAGGAAAGATGTTCCACTCTATCACATATGGAAAGAATTTGATGGGGTCGTATGCGTCGCAATTAACTCCTCAAGAACGTTGGACAGTTATATGCTATGTAAAGAAACTTCAGGGACGATTGGATGGAGAAAGTGCGGCTGCCCCTGCTGATTCTACTGCTGCAGAAAGTCCTGTTGCTGCAAATGGTTCAGAAACTGAGAGTCAAAACTAGTAAAAGATATAGCCTTGGAACATAAAACATTTACCAAAGAACAACTGACAGAGAAGTTTGACTTTAACGGTCGCTTGAAAACCCGAATCCTATTATTTGGGATCATTGGGCTAGTTCTCGTTGCAGTTGGTTTGTTTGTCCCCAGTCCATTATCTGTATCTAGTCGGTTAAATCCAGATGCGGGTCATCATGGACATGGAGCGGCAGCTCATCACGAAGAAGGTGATGCACATCACGAAGAAGCTGCTCATGCTGAAAGCCATGAGGAAGAAAGCCACGATGAAGCTACTCATGAAGAAGGAGATTCTACTGTTACAGAAGGTGATATTGTAGAAGGAGATTCTGCTAATACGGAAGTGGCAGAAGGAGGCGAAGAGCATGGAGAAGAAGGACACGATCATGGTGAAGATCATGCTCATGATGATGGTCACGCCCATGAAGATGGACATGATCATGACCATGGAGAGGAAGGACATGCCCATGACGATGGACATGAGGAAGGTACAGCGCATACTGATGAATCTCATGAAGAGCATGGACATGGAGAAGATCATGGAGGCCATGCAGAACATAAAATTAGTGCCGCGAATATTTTCAGTGTAGACTTCCTGCATGCAAATCTGTTCTTTTTTACAATTGCTATTGGAGGATTGTTCTTCATTGTAGTTCATACTATTTCACATGCAGGTTGGCATGTAGCCATTAAGCGTATCCCAGAAGCGATGTCTACATATATGTATGTGGGAATCGCATTCTTTATTGGGATGTTCTTTTTCATGGATTATATCTTTGAGTGGCTCATGATTCCTGTAGGATCGGATCCATTGATTGATGCAAAAAGAGCATATCTCCAAAAGCCTGGTTTCATTATTCGAAACCTAGTTGTATTTGCTATATGGTTATTCTGTGCATGGCAATTTAGAAAGCTATCTGTTGAAGAAGATGAGAATGGAGGGATCTCATACTTTAAGAAGTCCTTTAAGTATGCGGCATTCTTCGTTGTATTCTTTGCATTCTCTTATTCATTGTTCTCTATTGATTGGATTAAGTCATTGGAACCTCATTGGTTTAGTACAATCTTTGGCGTCTATGTGTTTGGAGGGTCTATGCAAGCTGCAATGGCAGTAATGGTACTTCTGTTCTTGTTCTTGCGTGAAAATGGATATATGTCTTATGCAAATGAGAACCATGCGCATGACGCGGGTAAATATCTCTTCGGATTTAGTGCATTTTGGGGGTACATTTGGTTAGCGCAGTTCTTGCTAATCTGGTATTCTAATATCCCTGAAGAAACGATCTACTATATTAAGCGGTATGGCGCATTAGAAGAAGGAGGACTAGGATACTCTTTCTTATTCTTCGCAAACCCTGTGATTAATTTCTTGATTCCTTTCTTAGTCTTGATGACACGAGATTCAAAGCGTGTTGCAGTTGTACTTCGCCCGATTGCAATCTTGGTGTTATTTGGTCACTGGTTAGATCTTTTCTTGATGACTATGCCAGGTACTGTTGGCGAAAAGTGGGGAGTTGGCTTCTTAGAGATAGGGTTGTTCTTGACATTGGGTAGTATATTCCTATTCGTTGTACTTTGGTCTCTCTCAAAAGCAAACCTTGTAGCGAAAGGGAACCCATATCTGGATGAGAGTTTGAACCACCATACAGAGCATAGCCTAGATAGTACAGTTCATATATAGAGAGGAAGAAAGCTCTATATAGAAGGTGATAAAAGTTACATACGATTTTTGGTAAAGAATGTAACTTACGGAAGGAAAAGAAATAAAATAGTTAGTATTACATCAATCAATTGATACAGAAGATATACGCGATAAAAGATGGATGCACAAAGCTTATTTTCTATTGCAAGAATATTGTTAGTCGTCGTTTTGCTATTGGTGTGTTTGAACCTATACTTGGTGTTCAAGCTCAAGAAATTCGATCCATTTGCGAAGTGGAGCGCGAATAAAATCAATGGCTTTTTGATGCTAGCGTTTATGGTAGGAGGATTAATTGCATCTCTTTGGGCTTCTGGTGCTTGGTACGATGCCTACATGTTGGTTACCAATGCGGCATCTGAGCATGGAGAAGCAATTGACAGCATGTTCTGGATAACCATGGTTGTGGTGATGTTGGTATTCATTGTCACAAATGCGGTTTTATTCTACTTCGCTTTCAAATACAGAGGAGATGATGAACTAGGCCGAAAGGCTTACTTTTTCCACCATAATGATCGTTTAGAGATTATTTGGACTGTGGTACCTGCTATAGTCATGACTATTTTGGTAATTCGTGGGGTACTTGTGTGGCATGCAGTAATGTCCCCTGCTCCAGAAGATGCTATTCAAGTCGAAGTAACAGGAAAGCAGTTTGCTTGGACAATTCGTTATCCCGGTCAAGACAATACATTTGGTACTGCGTTAGTTCGCAATATTGATGAGGCAGCTGGGAACGAGCTGGGGTTTGATTTAGAGGATAAGAATGGTCAAGATGACTTCATTGCTGACACAATGTTTATACCTATTGGTAAGCCAGTGGAGTTGTTGATTCGTTCTCGTGATGTTCTCCATAGCCCAACCCTACCTCACTTCCGAGTTAAGATGGATGCCGTGCCAGGTATGACTACTAAGTTCTGGTTTATTCCGACCAAAACAACAGCACAGATGCGTGAGATTCTTAATGACACGACCTTCAATTATGAAATGTCTTGTCAGGAAGTCTGTGGTGGTGGACACTATAATATGCGTAAGGTTATTGTGGTAGATACAGAGGAGAATTATGAGAAGTGGCTCAAACGCCAGAAATCATTCTTTGCCATGTATGAGGAGATGAACGGTGGGGGAGTAGAAGAGGCGCCTGAAGAGGAAGCTGAAACAGCACCTGAGGGCGAAGCACCTGTTGAAGGAGAAGGCGAACAAGAAGGTGAAGCTGCTGAGAACGACTTAGCCTTGAATCAATAGATGTTTTTGTTTTAATCATTGACTTAATTATTGATAATTAAATAAAGAGATATGGGATCTGTTTCTGTTGCAAACGACCATCTACATCATGATTCTCACGATCATCATGGGCATGATCATCATCATGAGGAGAATTTTATTACGAAATATATCTTTAGTCAAGATCACAAGACAATTGCTAAACAATTCCTTATTACAGGAATTATCATGGCAATGTTTGGGATCGCCATGTCGGTGATTTTCCGTTTGCAATTGGCTTTTCCTGAGACGAGTTTTCCATTCTTGGAAAGCATTTTTGGGGATAAAGCGCCAGATGGAAAATTAACGCCAGAGTTTTACCTCGCATTGGTGACAATGCATGGTACATTTATGGTATTCTTTGTATTGACAGCGGGCTTGAGTGGAACTTTCAGTAACTTCCTTATTCCTTTACAAATTGGAGCACGTGATATGGCCTCTGGCTTTATGAATATGCTCTCTTACTGGTTCTTCTTCGCTTCTTCTGTATTGATGCTTTATTCTTTGACTTTAGAAACAGGGCCTGCATCTGGAGGTTGGACAGTTTACCCACCTTTGAGTGCTTTACCTGAAGCTGCTCCTGGTTCTGGAGCTGGAATGACCTTTTGGTTGGTTTCTATGGCCTTGTTTATTGTGTCTTCATTGTTAGGAGGGATCAACTACATTACAACTGTATTGAACCTCCGAACACAAGGAATGTCCATGAGTCGTCTTCCATTGACAATTTGGTCGTTCTTCTTTACAGCAATCATTGGGGTATTGTCTTTCCCTGTTTTGTTTGCAGCGGCACTGTTGTTAATATTTGACCGTTCATTCGGAACGAGCTTTTTCCTTTCTGATATTTATATTGGAGGAGAATTGCTGACAAACCAAGGGGGAAGTCCTATATTATTCCAACACTTATTTTGGTTCCTTGGACACCCAGAAGTATACATTGTATTGTTGCCTGCTTTGGGTATTGCTTCTGAAGTTATTTCCACAAATTCGCGTAAGCCTATTTTCGGATATAAATTCATGGTTGGTTCCATGATGGCAATTGGATTTTTATCCTTTATTGTATGGGCACACCATATGTTTGTGACGGGTATGAATCCTTTCCTTGGAACGGTATTTATGTTGTTTACCTTAATTATTGCAGTTCCTTCTGCTATTAAGGCATTTAACTATATTACAACACTCTGGCGAGGGAATCTGCAATTTACCCCAGCCATGCTGTTCTCGATAGGACTGGTGTCGTTCTTTATATCGGGAGGTATTACGGGAGTGTTCCTAGGAAATGCAGCCGTTGATATTCCTTTACATGATACCTATTTTGTTGTGGCTCACTTCCACTTAGTAATGGGGAGTGCATCCGCATTTGGTTTCTTTGCAGGTATTTATCATTGGTTCCCTAAAATGTTTGGGCGGATGATGAATCCTCGATTGGGATATATACACTTCTGGCTAACATTTGCTTCTCTATACTTGGTATTCTTCCCTATGCACTTTATGGGTATGGGTGGTGTTCCAAGACGCTATTATTTGTTCTCTGAGTTTGCTTTTGGTAGAGAATTCTTGGATTTGAATGTGCCTATTACTATAGCTGCAATTTTAGGGGCTGTATCTCAGTTCGTATTCTTGCTGAACTTCTTTGGAAGTATTTTCTATGGTAAGATAGCTTCGCTTAATCCTTGGAAATCTAATACATTAGAGTGGACAACTCCTCTAAACCCAGGTCATGGAAACTGGCCAGGTGCTATTCCTGCTGTATATCGTTGGCCATATGACTATAGTAAGCCAGGAATCAAAAAGGATTATCTACCACAGCATATTCCAGATGATGATGTAGAATATGAAGAAGGTTTTATTCCAAAGGTTACGCCTTCTAAGAAAGATACAACTGTAGCGTAAGTATTATGTACTGATGAGTGGATGAAAGGAATGTGATGCAAGAACATATTACTTCTTATTCAGAAACAGCACATAAAGTGAGACGATTCCGTAAAACGGTGCTACTCACGATATGTGCTGTTTTCTTTTTGATACTAGTAGGAGGTATTGTTCGAATGACGGGTTCAGGTATGGGGTGTCCTGATTGGCCAAAATGCTTTGGAATGTGGATTCCTCCTACAGTTGAAAGCCAGCTGCCTGAAAACTATCAAGAAATATATGCTGATCATGGATATGGAGATACTCGTTTTAATGCTGTTAAAACGTGGATTGAGTATGTAAATCGACTTATCGGGGTACTTATTGGTTTTTTTGCGATAGGAACTTTTTATGTTGCATGGCCATTAAGAAGAACCAAACTTTCGTCTGTGTTTTGGCTTAGTGCTTTAGGCTTATTTTTGATCGTTGTGCAAGGGGGAATAGGAGCCCGTGTCGTACATACAAATCTAGCCGCGCATATGATTAGCATTCATATGTTTGTTGCGCTCATTACTTTATTGGTATATATATCAGCCTATTTAATTGCTTTTGAGAAGAAACCTGTTTTATCATTTATCGGCTTACGAAGCAGGAAGTCATTGGTTCTTTGGGGAGGAGTTGTGATGCTGCTTACTTTGATTCAAGTGATCTTGGGAACGGAAGTTCGAGGGGGAATTGATGCAATTTCTGCGGAATTAGATGGGGGCTCAAGAGAGACTTGGATAGAAAAACTTGGCACAGTCTATTCTATACATAAGTATTTTTACTATGCTATAGTTGTCACGATTTTATATTGGAGTTGGTTATTTTGGACCTATGCAGGTAGAAACATAAGAGTAAGAGTGGCAGTTAGATATATGATTGGGATTTTATTCGCTGAAATTTTATTTGGCATCAGTATGCATCATTTCGCGATTCCCGCTTTCTTGCAACCTTTGCATTTATTGTTTGCTATAAGCCTATTTGCAATTGAGTTTTTACTGTTATTTTCTGTTTTATGCTGGTTCCGTTTTAAAGAACGAATGGGATAAGCTATCTATCATCAGAAACGTATGCTATCAAAGAATCAAATATATACTACTCAAGAATCTCCGATACTGATACGGGGGCGGGCATATTGGGAGCTATCCAAGTTTCGGTTGTCCTTCTTTGTCTCATTATCTGCTATGTTCGGCTATGCAATGGCTGGAGGAAGCGGTTTTTCGTGGTTGTATCTATTTTTGATGGGATTGGGAGGGTTCTTCGTGACTGTATCGTCGAATATCCTAAATCAGGTGATTGAAATCGATTCGGATAAGTTGATGGATCGAACCATGAATCGGCCGCTACCATCAGGTAGACTAAGCATTCAAGAAGCCATTTTACTTTCTGCTGGTTTAGGGGTTATTGGGATTTACATATTAGGACGCTTTTTTAATCTTCCAACTGCTTTATTAGGGATTATAGGCCTTATCTCTTATGCGTTTGTCTATACTCCCATGAAGCGTGTATCGCCTTTTGGTGTCTTTATTGGAGCAATTCCAGGTGCATTGCCTCCTCTAATTGGTTGGGTAGGAGTTACGGGTGCCTTGGACGCAGGGGGATTGATCTTATTTGCATTTCAGTTCTTATGGCAATTTCCGCATTTCTGGGCAATTGCTTGGTTATTGGACGATGATTATCAAAAAGCTTCCCTCAAAATGCTGCCTTCTTCTGGAGGGAAAACACGTTTTAGTGCATCCCTTATTTTGATCTATACAGCCTCTCTAATCCCTATGGCTTTTTTCCCTTATTGGGAAGGCATGATTGGGGAACTTACTGCTGTGCTTCTATTCGTATTAGGTTTATTGTTTTGCTATCCTGCTTATCGTCTTTATAAAGAGCTTGATGGGAAGTATGCAAGGTATTTATTACTTTCCTCCTTTTTGTACCTATTGGTTATGCAGATACTTTTTCTAATCGGTTAGTATAAAAAGAATTATATGTCATCTTTCTCGCAAGGAGTAGAAAAACCCAATTATATCATTCATCCTTATAAGTTCAATCTTTGGCTTTTTATGTTAAGCCTTATGATGGTCTTTGGGGGATTAACGAGTGCGTATTTGGTTGCAAAAGGACGGATAGCTAATCCGATTGTATTTGATCTACCCACGATATTGTGGAATAATACCCTTGTTATCGCCTTTAGTAGTATAACAGTTCAATTCTCTGTATGGGCGATGAAGAGAGGAGAGCGTAATCGTGCTTTGCTTGGCATGTTATTGACATTGGTGCTAGGTATAGTCTTCTTAGCTGGGCAATTTTACGCTTGGGACTTGTTGGAGATGCGAAATTTAGGCTTCGCCGAGCAGATTGATTCGGAGGGAAATATTCATCAAGATTCATCTGTCTCGTTTTTCTATGTTTTTACAGGCCTCCATGGTTGTCATATTGTTGGAGGTGTTGTTGTTGTCCTGTATACATTGATCCGTTCATGGTTAAATAAATTTAAGGAAAGTGGAGAAGTATTAACTTATGAGTTGGTTGCTACTTTTTGGCACTTTTTAGGTTTGCTCTGGATTTATTTATTCATATTTTTGCTGTACACTCAGAACTAGAAAAAATCTTTGATAATCATATGTATTAAAGATTTATTTTAGAGAAATAACTTGAAACCTTGTCAAAACAAAATTTGAATGGCAAATATTGCAGTTAATCCAAAAGCACTAATAGATGGGGAACGCCCAGCATTAATGAATGCCAGTTATGGAAAACTGATGATGTGGTTTTTCTTGGTATCAGATGCTTTTACCTTCTCTACACTCTTGGTTGTTTATGGTACATTACGTTTAAGAAGTGTCGCTCAGGGAATTGCTTGGGCTGATCCTGAAGTTGTGTTTACTCACAGTCCTATTTTGTATGAGTGGTTTCATATAGAAGCTCCACTTGTATTTGTGGGTATCATGACATTTATATTGATTGTGAGTAGTGTAACGATGGTTCTGGCGGTGGAAGCTGGGCATCGAGGTGCCCGAAAAGAAGTTGAGAAGTGGATGCTTTGGACGATCGTTGGAGGATTTGCTTTTTTAGCTTGTCAGGCGTATGAGTGGTATCACTTTATCATTGGTTCAGCTTCTTGTGCAGATCAAATGGCTCAAGGGCTAACGGATTTCTGTGGTGCAAATTTGATCCAGAACGAATATGGCCCTCCAGCTTTTGGAGATCTCTTTTTCTTTGTAACAGGTTTTCATGGTACGCACGTATTTAGTGGTGTAGTATTGAACATCATCATTTATATCAATGTAGTGTTGGGCACATATGATCGAAGAGGTCATTATGAGATGGTTGAGAAGGTCGGCTTGTATTGGCACTTCGTTGATTTGGTATGGGTATTTGTATTTACCTTATTTTATTTGATTTAGTAGAGATCTATCAGAAACAATATATACCATGGCGGGAGATTCAGCAGCAGCAAAAAAAGCGATATTTCGCACGGCAGTTATCTTAACGGTATTGACTGCCACAGAGTTTGTGATTGCCTTTGTTATGGGAGATGGTACATTCAAAGTAGCTTTGTTCCTTATCCTAACTGTATTTAAGGCATTTTATATTGTATCAGAGTTTATGCACTTAGGGCATGAAATTCGTCGGTTAATCATGACGATTATGCTTCCTTTTCTATTTATCATTTGGTTGATTATCGGACTAACGGTAGATGGAACACATTGGGGCGCGAATTCGCCTCGCCCCGAAGGCGCAGAAACCCATACAGAAAAAGTAGATACAGAACATCAATCATCTAATATTGATGAAGCTTATATAGAAGATTTGACAGTTTATGCCTAAACGAGGTCAAATATGGGTGCTATTGGGAATGTTTATCCTCCCAATAGCACTTTATTTTTTATTTATGTCTGTAACGAGGCCTGTATTCGCTCCAGTTGCGATGCAATATTCTATAACGGATACAGGAGACTCTATTTTGCAAAAGGTATCAGACTTTACCTTAATTGATCAAAATGGGAAGCCATTTACACGTAAGGATATGGAGGGATATATTTACTATATCTCTTTTTTTAGTTTGCAAGATACACTTGCTGCAAAAATGATTAATGGGGGGCTGTATAAAGTATACGATAATGCCCGAGATGCAGAGATGGTTCGCTTTCTATCTATTACTACACAAGCTGAGAATGATAGGATTGAAAGGTTAAAGCGATATGCAGATTCGATAGGGGTTACGTCGCCAAAATGGATCTTTGCCTCAGCTCCTGACTCTGTCGTTCGATCTATTGCTACAGAAGGGCTACGATTTGATGAGTTAGATTACACCAAGAATCATAATCAAGGAAAACTTTTTCCTACTCCAATGGTTGCTTATATAGATAAGCTTGGTCGGGTACGTAATTACTATGTGGTTACTAGTCTTTCGGAGGCACGAAAAATGAACCAAGATCTATGGGCGCTGTTACGGTTGGAGTATCAAGAGGATTTTGAATGAGTGGTATGGGAAAAAATAGGATAAGATTCTTTCACTATTTGCTATTAAGTGTATCGATTGTTCTTACTTCATGTGGTGGGGATGATCGATTGCCTGTCTATTATGCAATGGGTTTGGCCGAAAATGGAATAGATACTGTCTATCAAACGATTGATGACTTCTCTATGACAAACCAAAGCGGAACCCCGATTAGTCTGAAGGAAGTCGAAGGAGAGATTCTCGTTGTTGATTTCTTTTTTACTTCTTGTCCAAGTATTTGCCCCAGATTGTCAGCAAGCCTAAATCGTGTTCAGAAAGTGTTTGGTAATTCAGACGACATACGTTTGTTATCCTTCTCAGTGGATCCAGAGCGTGATAGCGTTGCGCGTTTACATGAATATGCGAAGAAATATCATGCAATTGATGGGCATTGGGAGTTTCTGACAGGGGATAGAAAGGCAACCTATGATTTGGCAATTAATAGTTTTCACCTTGCCGCGATGGAGGATGCTGCGGCTGAAGGAGGAATTAGCCATGATCAACGATTTGCTTTGGTTGATAAAGAAAGACGTATTCGTGGGTATTATGATGGGACTGTAGAGGAGAGGGTCAAGCAATTGATTCGGGATATAAGAACACTTAGAAAAGAATATGAATAATCATACCAAGAAAGATCCGCTCTTGCCTGTAATCTGGGGGCTATCCATCGTGATTCCGATTGTGGTAGCTGTACTTTTGACGCCTGGTTTGGTGCCTACTCTGCCTTTAGGAGACACCTCCTTTTTGCCGAAGTTAAACGCAATGATTAACTCAAGTGTGAGTGTGCTTTTGGTTATAGGATACATATGTATTCGAAACAAAAAGATTCAATTACATAAAATGGCGATGTTAGGAGCCTTTTTTTTATCGGCAGCTTTTTTAGTATCCTACGTATTATATCATTTGAGCAAGACAGGGCATACAAGTTATTGTGACGCGGTAATCGTTCCTGCTATCGTGTATTACTTTGTGCTGTTCTCTCATATTTTCCTTTCTATTTTTATTGTTCCTCTGGCACTGTTTTCGATTTACCGAGGTTGGAACGAGCAATTTGACCAACATCGAAATATTGCGAAGATAACCTTCCCATTGTGGTTATACGTTTCTGTTACAGGAGTATTAGTGTATCTATTTATTTCTCCTTGTTATTAATTGGAAGATAAGATGAAATATTGGATTCAATCATTAACCTTGTTAGTTATTTTTTGTGTCTTTGCTTTAGAAGCTATTGCACAATGTCCTATGTGTAAGGCTGCTGTGGAGTCAGCAGACACGGGACCGCAAGCTGCCAGTAGCTTAAATGCAGGAATTTTATATCTATTTGCTTTGCCTTATCTGGGGATTGGATTAATTGGTTTTCTGTGGTATCGACGTAGACAGCGTTTTGTCGCCGAACAAGTAGAGGGCGATGAACTGTAATACTGGTAGTATTGAAAAATCGCGTACAGTTATGTCAATATTACCTAATATATATACCCGTTGACTTTCTATCCCGATATGAATCACGTGATTCATGTACCCGTTGACGTTTTGCCCCTATACAAATCACGCGATTTACGTACCCGTTGACTTTCTACCCCCATATGAATCACGTGATTCATGTGCCCGTTGACGTTTTGCCCCTATACAAATCACGCGATTTACATACCCGTTGACTTTCTACCCCTATATGAATCGCGCGATTTATGTACCCGTTGACTTTCTGCCCCTATATGAATCACGCGATTTATGTACCCGTTGACTTTCTGCCCCTATGTGAATCATGCGATTTACGTACCTGTTGACTTTCTGCCTCTATAAAAATCACGCGATTCTTCTCAAGAAAATAATAATACTCTCAAAGGATTGGGCTAAAATTGTTCTTACAGTTTTTCCGTTATCTGATTGAATCTGGCTATCTTTGAAACATGAGCATACTTAATAGAATAGGAGCAGCTTTAACTCCTTTTCATCTCTCATATCTGGGTGTGTTAACAATAGTTATATGCTTAGGCCCTCATTTTAAAGCACCTGTAAGTATTGCAATGGGACTTATTGGGGCTGGGGCTCTATGGGAGCTAGTTAGAACCCGCAAGTTCGAGCTACTTGTATCGGATCGGCAAGGAGTTTTAATGACTCTATGGTTTGTGTTGAGCCTGGTAAGTTTTTGCTATACTGCCAATATGGCATTAGGGTTGAATGAACTCAGAATGAAATTAGTCTTCTTGTGTTTGCCCTTAGCTATCAATGTGGTTCCTACATATTCGAAGAGAAACTTTCATATTCTGGCCTTCATATTTATTCTCGTCCAAACTTTAGTAGCGGTTCCTTCAGTTGTAACCTATTTATTAGATTTTGAAGCATCAAATTTGAGTATCCGTAGAAATAAACCCATTCATATTGTTACGGGAGCTAGCCATATATACTTTTCTGTAGGATTGGCCTTTAGTATCTTCATGGGAATCGGGATGTGGGTGGAAAGAGTTCGGTTATGGAGCCGTTATGACCGATACATTATTCTACTATTGGTCATATTGAATGTGGCGAGCCTACATATTTTTACTTCCAGAACGGGATTGCTGGCTTTTTATGCGGGTTTAGGAGGAACTGTACTGTATTTTCTGTATAGACGACGCGCTTATCTTTGGGGGATATTGATTCTCGTTTTGTTATTGAGTTCCCCTTTTATATGGTATCATACCATTCCATCTTTTCGCCATAGAATGGATGTGACCATGTGGGATTTAAAACAATATAGAGAGGGCAATGACTTGACACATTGCTCTGCTTCTATTCGTTTAGTAGCATGGGAAAGTGCATGGAATATTTTCAAGGAATCTCCCTTAATGGGTGTTGGGATGGGGGATGTAGAGGAGGAAATGGAACGTCAATATGTGAAAAATCAGGTTTTAATACGGGAGGGGAGCCGTCCAGGAAGTCCTCACAATCAATACATAGAGTGGTTGGTAGGATATGGTCTAATTGGCTTAATAATTTCTTTATTGATATTATTATATCCCCTTATTTTCTCGACTCGTAAGAAATCTCTGTTGTTGGTATCTTTTTTGCTTTTATTCATGGCAGCGATGCTTACAGAATCATTTTTAGAGAGACAAAGTGGAATCGTTTTTTATATATTTTTTTTGCTATTTTTGAGAAAATATAGCGAGGCGAAAGATGAAGAAAGCCATGAAAAGCCTTAATTTGTGTATCTTGATTGAAATAAATTTTGGTTTTTAATAGTTTCTTTAGTGTGGATTCACTTGAGTTTTACCCAAAAAAATATCAGGCTTTGAAAAGACTAACCATTATTCTGCCATTCCTTTTGATTGCCTTCTTATCGGTTAATGCACAGCAAATCAATTTTTCTGATTTAGAGTTTGTGCAAGAAGAAGAGCCTACCCCAGCCCGAAAAGATACTGATCCCAAACAGCATATTGTAGCCAAAGGACAAACGCTATTTTCTATTGCTAGAACATATGGTGTGACGGTTCCTGAGTTGAAGAAAGCCAATGGATTAACAAATAATTTAATTAAAATTGGCCAAAAATTAGCTGTCCCTACTTCATCGACTACAGCTACAGTTGCTATTCCTCCTAAGGTGGAGGAGAAGCCTACTAAACCTGTTGTAGGAAATCAAGGCCGTTATGAAGTACCTGTTGCAAGTACTAATTTTCAACAGAAAACAGTATTGACAGAACAGGATGTCATTTATATTGCTCGTTGGGGAGATGATATTCATTCTATTGCTGATACGTATGAGGTAACTTCTCAACAGATTGAACGATGGAACAATAAAATAGAATTTAGAGAAGGAGACCGAGTAGTTGTGGGGAAAAAGTTGGTAGAGGTAGCTGTATTAGATGGCCAAATGGCAGTTGCAGAAGACCCTAAGGGACGCTATCGTAGTGAAGACCAAGGAGTCTCAACTACTACAGAAGATAGAGGACTCAACACTCAAACATCAGTTCCTGCACGTTACGAAACGCCGTATACAAGTGATTGGAAAGATGTAAAAGTAGAAAAGGGAGCTTATCGTTCTGTAATAGACAACACAATTACTTCTACACGTTTTTATCTATACCATAAGAACTTACCTCGTGGGACTAAGGTGCGTATCACAATTCCTAACAATGCTGGATTCATTGAAGCAGAAGTTGTAGGACAGTTAGCTTCTGATGATGAGGCAGTTGCAGGCTTGTCTCCAGCATGCGTGAAAATCTTGATGGGAGCAGGCGAAACAGAAACAGTTACAATTATTCATAAGTAGGTCTCGTAACCTAGGAATCTTAGAAGATCAGGCTTACCTCTAATTGAGGTAAGCCTGATTGCGTTTATTATATGCGTATGATTGTTCGGATATTCGGTAAAGCTATTTTTTGAATGAGTCGAGTTTCTGCTAATTCGTTTTGGTGTAGAATTTGGTATAGAGGATAACAAGAAAATGATATGAGAATGAATAAGTTATTAGTCTCTGGATTTATGGTATTAGGGTTTTGTTTTGGCATACAGTGTATGGCTCAAACCCTTCAATTGGATGAGTTTAATATTGAATATATAGAGGAAGACGATATTAAATCAGGGGAATTGCAGACGCATACAGTCCAACAGGGAGAAACGCTTTATTCGATTTCTCAATGGTACAATGTGTCTGTTGCCGAACTTAGAGATGCAAATGAACTAGAGGATAATCTCATTAAGGTAGGCCAATCCCTATTTATCCCAGTAGAGCCAGAAAAAGAAGAATTGACCATCGAGGATACAGGGGAAACAGATGTAATTCTAGAGGACGTAACAGAAATGGTCACTTCTCCATTAGTCGAGGAAAAAGAGGAAGAGAAGCCTTTGGATAAACCAGAGCTTGAGGAGGAGGCAGTAGTTGTAGAAAAAGAGATAGAACCAATAGAGATGAATGAAGAAGCCGTAAAGGGGCAGACCATCATTACAGAGCAGGATATTGTACACATATTCAAAGCAGGTGACATGATAGATGGACTTGCAGATGTATATGAAGTTTCTTTAAAAGAACTCAAAAATTGGAATGGAGGGGATTTGGTATTTGAAGAAGGCGACCGAGTTATAGTTGGGAAGAAACAGGTTGATATCAATGTGTCTTTTAGTTCTGAGGAAATGACGGAAGTAGTTTCGTCTTCTATTCAGGCGAACGATTCAACTTCAGAGGTATTTGTCCAATATACGGTTGATGTTGAAGAGAGGGATAAAATCACAGAAGTAATTGCAGATAACTTAGGCAATGTCGAACCTATTGAACCGATTGAAGAGCATAAGGGGACTTTCTCCACAGAATATATTATGCCAATATCGGACTCTTGGAGCAATGTGACAGTCGAAACAGGACGTTATCTCATGGTTAAGGATGAAGACATAAGCTATACAAAGTTCTACGCTTATCACCGAACATTGCAGAGAGGTACGAAGGTTAGATTGAGTATTCCGAATAATGCAGGTTTTGTTGAGGTGGAAATTGTGGGAGGTCTAGAAAATAACTCCCGTTACTTCATGGCTCTTTCGCCTGCTTGTGTGGAAGTATTGAAGAGTGGAGGTGTATTTGATACGGTTTCGATTGCATATGAGACTAAGGATTGATTATTATAGGGCAATCCTTCAAGAAGGATGACTATATCAGATAAATAAGCACAAGTGTATCCCATTCCCAAAAGGGATTCTCACACCCCTTCGTCCCATTCTGTGATATTGCCATACACATAAGTATATCCCATTTCTCTTAAAATCGCCTACATAAAATTATTGTTATAATCCTGAGCCTCTCTTCAAACTAACCTATATTTCTCCTAACTTGCACATAACTAAGAGCAAATGCGTATGGTACAAAGATTTACCTTCTTTATATGTGCAATACTGTTGTTACCCGTCTCTATTCACGCCCAATTGTTTCCACAACTTGGAGCGCAGAGAGCAGGAATCTCAGCACTTACCTTCCTCAAGATTGATGTAAGCCCGAGATCTGCTTCGCTGGGGGGAGCGAATCTCTGCCTCTCTGGAGATGCTTTTTCAACTTATACAAATCCTGCAAACTTAGGAGAAGTTGAACAATTTAAAATTGGGGCATCCAATACATTTTGGGTTGCAGGTATTAACCATGCATTTGCCTCAGTGGTTCAGCCTACGAAGATTGGAACCTTAGGATTGTCTGTAGGAACCCTCACCTCTGGCGCAATGGAGGTACGTACCGAATTTCAACCTGATGGTACAGGCCAATACTTTTATGCAAGCAATCTTGCCATTGGCTTATCATATGCGAAGCGCCTAACAGAAATGTTTAGCTTTGGTTTCTCCGTTAAATATATCAATGAAACTCTCGCCGAGTTTGCTTCCAATACTGCTGTTGTAGACCTTGGATTCCTTTATCGAACTGATTTCAAGGATCTTAGCTTTGCTGTGATGATTCAGAGCTTTGGGCCAAACTCAACCTTGAAAGGAGAAATTGAGCAGGATGCAAACTTTGCCTCAAATCCCGTTTCTTTGGAATCCTATCCTGCTCCAACCATCTTTAAACTAGGGGTGTCTATGGTGCCTTATAAAAACGAGGAGAAAAACCAATCGCTTACGACTTTCATCCAATTGAATCACCCAAATGACAATGCGGAGAATATTCGACTTGGGCTTGAATATAATTACAAGTCGCTTCTCTTCTTTCGATTGGGGTATAAGATTAATGTAGACGATCAAAGTTATCCTACTGCAGGTCTCGGTTTGCGTATGAGAATCGGGAAGAACCCCCTACAATTTGATTATGCCTTCGATCCTATCCGATACCTCGGAATGGTTCATCGTATTGGCCTTACCTTCTCCCTTAACAAAGAAACTCGAGAATAAGCATGAAATATCAATCCTTATTCATCATCCTTGCCGTATGTTGTCTTACTGCCTGTGATGGCTTCTTTGGCAAGAAAACAGATACCGACTTTTTGGATGTCCCTACCTATAATAACAATACTGTTGCCTATGTTCCCATACAACCTGTGTGGGACAACTTTCAGGAACCTGTAGATGTGATTGCTGGGTGGGACGAGCTTGTATACGTTGCAGATGCGCAATCACAAGAGATTGTTGCATTTGACCAAGCAGGCTCTGAGCAAGGCCGATTCTCTGTTCCTGGTCTAAAAGCTATTACGCAAGATCGTAGACTTGATTTACTTGCATTAGGAACAAAAGACACAACTATACAAGGGGAAGACTTTACCTTAGATGCGATTTATCGGATTGACCTGAATCCTGTCGGGCCTTATGGGATTCAATACGCATCCATTGCCAGAATAATCATTCATCCCTTTTACTTTGATGCTAGTACACCTTCTATAGGAGAGCAGCAGGTGAAGTTCACGGGGATTGCTGCTTTGGCAGATAACCGATACTACGTTACCCGAACAGGTCCATTTTCGTCACCTATTCGGGGTTCAGATAATGCGGTACTACTTTTCTCACCAGAAGATGAATTCATTACTCCCATATTTGTGACTACCTCACTTGGGGTTGAAACAGAGTACTTTAAAGCTCCGAAAAGCATTACAACCTTTTCATTACCCCCACAGAGTCCTGCTGTAAACCGAGAAGCTGACTTTATCTTTGCCTCATCTTCCCCATCAGACTTTATCAAGGTGCAGATAATTGATGTAACGGAGGATGATAATGGGACAACTTACACACAAAAGGATTTATCTGCAGGAGATACTTCCAAGGCAGATGGGTTCCTTTATAGCCCTGATCGATTTGCATCCCCAACAGATGTAACGGTTGCAGGAGATGGTACAGGATATATCTTTGTAGTAGATGCCGAAACAGATTCGCTCTATCAATTCAATGCGCTGGGATATGAAGGGGTAGCTCCTCCTTCGGGCTCTACCGCCACCAAAGTTATCAAAGCATCTTTTGGAGGTACAGGGGGCAGCCTCACCCAATTCCGAAACCCCAGCGGTGTTGCATACCTCAATCAAATCTTATATATAGCAGATACAGGAAACGGTCGTATTCTCCGCTTTAAACTTACCACGGACTTCGATTAATCATCCTTTGAATAGCCTTTGGAAGCCATCCTATTTACACAGCTAGGGTGGCTTTTCGTCATCTATACCTGACCTCTAAACCCTTTCTCCCTTCCTTTTCACCCAGCCAACAGGCTTCTTGACACATTCCCACTTTTTTTCTGTCATACACGCATTATCTTGCGTACAGAATCAAGAAATAAACACTCAGAATAATTACAATAGACCAATGAAGAAAATCCTCATTATCGCAATTATCGCCTTGATCTCGTCCCAACTATTTGCCGACAATAAAGTCGAATCAACCATTGAAGAAGTAACTGTCTACCTGAAGAATGCAAAAGTAACAAGAGCCGCAGATGCAAGCTTACCCGCAGGAAATTCTGATGTAATCCTTCATAATATCACCAATAATGTTCAGGGGCAAAGCCTTCGTGTACAAGTTATTGGAGATGCCAAGCTGCAATCCGCTATTTTCCGTACGAACTATCTTAAAGACCAAACGCTCCCTACAAAAATTGTCCATCTCCAAGACACCCTAGAAATTCTCAAATACGATCAATCATGGATTAAGCTACAAATAGAGACCTTACAAGGGGAAGAGCGTATCCTAAATAACAACCTAAAATCAGGTAAAGTCGGAGCTGGGGAGCATGGAATTCCTGTATCGGCTATCCAAGATTGGACAGCATATTACCGTGAAAGAACTCTTGATATCAAGAAGAAGAAGTTAGACCTTGGGCGTGACCAGAACAAGATTACTCAACTCATCCAGAAAGTACAACGCCAACTTAACAGCCTTAACGCCCAACGCCCAAAACCAACAGGAGAAATTCACCTACAGTTTAACACAAAGACTCCAACAAAAGTATCAATCAAGTGTACATATATTGTATCAGGGGTAAAGTGGCTTCCTATGTATGATCTCGGTGCCGAAAGTACGTCTAAACCGTTGAATCTATTGTACAAGGCTCAAATCTTCCAAACAACGGGTTTTGACTGGAATGACGTGAAACTGTCTGTATCGACTGCAAATCCATCGCAAAACAACAGCCGTCCAATTCTTCGGCCTCGATTCATCGATTATTGTGTGTCCGCGGTAAGCAGTTACTATAGTGATAAGCAGGAGCTACAGATCTCTAATTATCAGATGATGCAGACTAATATGGCCTATATCCCATCAGATACTGCTACAATTGATAACCTCCGTGATCTTGGCCGATCAGGACGAAGCACTGACCTGCCTACAACTACAGTAGATTTAACCGACCCCGAGGATCTTAGTAATGATGAACAAGTGAGTGAAACGTTTGAAGTAGAACTTCCACAAACCATCTTATCAAATGGTAAGCAGCAGATTGTTGAGCTAAAGGAGTTTGAGATTGATGCAAAGTATGAACATCATACTGTACCGAGATTAGACCAAGGCGCATTCCTGCTTGCTAAGGTAGGAAGTTGGGGGAAATACAACCTTCTAAAAGGTACGGCTAATATCTTCTTCAAAGATACATACATTGGCCAATCAGAAATTAATCCTAATACAACTTCTGATACCTTGCTCTTCTCATTAGGGCGCGATGAAAAGATAACGGTTAAGCGAATTAAGCCACAGGATATGACTTCAACCAAGGTCATTGGTAATAAGAAGAAAGAGGAACTGACCTATGATATAATTGTGAGAAATAATAAGAGCCAACCCATTACGATTGAAATTTTAGATCAGATTCCTATCTCTAAAAATGAAGATATTGAGATCAAAGTCGTGGATTTGGGCAATGCAGATTATATAAAAGACTTTGGGAAGCTTTCTTGGAAGTTGAATATCGGTCCCAACCAGACGAAAAAGGTAAGGTTCTCTTATTCGCTCAAGTACCCAAAAAATAAACAAGTAACAGGTAGATAAATAATATATAGATTTCAGTAGGGGCAGCAGGGATGCTGTCCCTATGCCCATTTTAATACGAATCTATATACCCTATAGACAAATCATATGCAGTTTGCTTTTCCCATTAAACAACTCCGAATCCAGCGATCTCAGAGCCAACTTAAGGTTTGGGACATCCTGCGGAGAAAGTGGTTCATATTAACGAATGAGGAGTTTGTGCGCCAACAGTTGTTGCATTACCTAATTGATCATAAGAAAATATCCCCTGCTCTCATTAGCGTGGAGCGGGGGATATCTTATAATAAACGCCAAAAACGGTTTGACTTAGTTGTATTTGATTCTGAGGGCATGCCGTCTATTCTGTGTGAATGTAAGGCTCCAGAGGTGCCCTTAAAGCAAGAGACTATTTATCAAATTATTCGATACAATGCTGTACTTGCTGCCCCACATCTCTTACTCACTAATGGACACGAGCTTTGGTTTTTCTCCCGTAACGAGCAAGAGGAATATATTCCTGCAGACTTTTAGCCAGCGAGAACCGTAATCAAATCGAATTCAGTAATAATATCTAACTTTCCTTCTACATCTTTTACGATAACAGCAGGGGTCTCTTTGGTTATTAACTTTGATATGACATCTATTCGAGTAGAGGGCAACACGAATGGCAATGGATCACTCATTACACGTGTAACAGATTCATATTTGAGGGCAGGATTGTCTAGGATGGCATTAAGGACACGTGTATCACTCAAGCTTCCCACGATTTCTCCATCCTTCAGTACAGGAATCTGCGAAATAAAATACTTCCGCATTAACCCAATGGCCTTCCCTAAGGTATGCGTTACATTGACCGTAACCAATGGATTGTTCTCTTTAGTTTTGAGGATCTGTTCGGCGGTTGCCATGGTTCCTTCTTCCAAAAACTCATGGTCGCGCATCCATGTATCATTATAGATTTTCTGTAGGTATCGGGTTCCATGGTCTGGCAAGATGACAACTACAATATCATCTTTCGATAAGCCCTTGGCATATTCTAATGCGCCACTTACTGCCGAACCGCAAGACCATCCTACCAACAAGCCTTCTAATTTAGCCAAACGACGTGTCATCAAGGCTGCGTCTTTATCCGTCACTTTTAAGATCTTATCCACAACTGTCATATCACAATTGTCTGGAACAATATCCTCTCCAATTCCTTCTGTCAGATATGGATAAATCTCTTTCTCATCTATCTCGCCTGTTTCGTGAAGTTTTTTGAATAACGATCCATAGGTATCAATTCCGATAACCTTGATATTGGGGTTTTGCGCTTTGAGGTAACGACCTGTGCCTGTGATTGTGCCGCAAGTACCCATACCCGCTACAAAGTGGGTGATACGCCCTTCTGTTTGTTCCCAAATCTCTGGCCCTGTAGATTCAATATGTGCCTGTGCATTGCTCTTATTATCATATTGGTTGAGATAAACTGAATTCGGGATTTCCTTGCTCAGTCGACGTGCAACCGAATAGTAAGACCGAGGATCCTCTGGAGCAACATTGGTTGGGCATACAATTACCTCAGCGCCCATTGCACGTAAGGCATCTACTTTTTGTTGTGATTGTTTATCTGAAACGGTGAAAATACAACGGTACCCCTTCACAATTGCTGCAAGCGCCAACCCCATCCCCGTATTTCCTGAGGTTCCTTCTATGATGGTTCCTCCTGGTTTGAGCAAACCCTGCTTCTCAGCATCTTCAATCATTTTGATTGCCATACGGTCTTTGACACTATTGCCAGGGTTAAAATACTCAACCTTAACCAAAATGGTGGGCTTCACATGAGCCGCAACCGCATTCAATTTGACTAAGGGGGTATTTCCAACAGTCTCTAATATATTATTATACCACATGAATCTTATTTTTTGCGTAAATCATGAATCTCTCGCTAGATACGAACCTTACAAGCGAAAGTATAAAAAATTGTAAATAATGTGTGCCCAAACGGCGATTCCTAGGTTTCGACGCTTAAACAATTGATACATCAATATCCCGAACGCGATTCGATAAATTAGAGAATAGGCATGAAATAGGTCTCCATAGGGAGGAACGTAATGAGACAAAGCATAAATGATGGAACCCACAATCATGACAGCCAAATTCATTTGACTTTTTCCGACAGAAACATACTTCTTCACATAGCCAGAGGTAAGCCACTTAGGGAGCTTCCCTGACATCCATTCCCGAAAAATCCATTCAGCATAGAACCCGCCTCCTAAGGATAGAGCAATATCTTGTACTAGATTGGTCTGGTAGGGACGCATTGGTTTCAATACATCTACAGGTTGGGGAAGATGAAAAGAGGGATCAATCGCACCCATTGCTCCAAATACCACCATAGGGAGAATTATAAAAATGAGTCCTCCCCAAACAACTCCTTCCGCAATCATGAAGCCCCAATGATACCAATTGATTTTAAACTTCGGCTTAGGCCTAGGTTTATATTTGGGTACAGGCAATAAGCCCAGAGGATCGTGTGTTTTATACTTCTTCTTAATAGAGCCAGCAATGGCACGATCTTTCTGGATTTCAGCTGCTGTTTTGGTTCCCGTTAAGTCTAAACGTAGATAGTAGTAAAAGTAAAGGCAAAAGAGGACAGAAACGACTAAGCTTACAAGGGGATCAATGAGGTAAAATGCTTGAAACCAAATTTCTATTCCATTGTACTCTACAGCCTTATCGGTTCTACCAAATAACATTAAAATCTCATATAGCAGCAAAATCACAATAAAATGCGAATAACGATACCCAGGGTGCCGAATGGCCTTATTGTAATTGTTGTACTCCGCTAATATCGCGTCAAACATATCCGCTAACTTAATTTCCGCAAAGGGTGAATCTATACACCCTTACTCACACAATTCATTACACAAAATACATCAATCGCCTAAAAAAACCTAAAAAGCTCCTTATTATTGACCTTGCCCTCTACAAACAAAGAACTTCCTTCATCTCTTGGGAGATGAAAGAAGCTCCTTTTGTATATATAACATATAGTCTAACGCTCATATACTAAGGTTCCGCGCAGATAGGTTGCAAGTACCTGAGTTTTATCAATATTATTTGTGTTGATGGTAAATAAGTCGCGATCAAGTAAGATGAAGTCTGCCTCTTTTCCAACTTCCAATGAACCGACTTTATTCTCATGACGCATTACATAAGCAGCATCAAGGGTGTAAGCTTTAATTGCTTCTTCTAAGGTCAGAGCCTGTGGATCTCTTGTGACGGCATTCTCTAGACCTTGAAATGGATTCAACGAGCTGACATCCCAATCACTACTTAGGGTGACTCTTGCTCCTGCATCTTTGAGGCTGCGTAATGGAATAATAGCTCCTGTTAGGCCTGATCCGACCAAATAGTCGTTATCTCCCCAATGGGCAGGTTGGGTGAAGTCTCCTGCTACTTGGGCATCGGCTATAACGTTGAGTTGGGCGAATCGTCCATAGTCAGAGGGGGTGACGAATTCGACATGGGTCAAACGATGTCTACCATTTGCACTACCACTTTGTTCGATGGCATTGAGGCTTTCGTGTACGCCTCGATTCCCCAAGGCATGAATATGAAAATCAAACCCCGTCCCCTCTAATTGTGCGATATAATCGGCTATACGTGCTTCATCAAAATAGTTCAACCCATTGTTTGGGATTTGACCGAAGTAATCCACTAAGTAGTTATCATGCATAGCTGCGGTTGTATTATGGACAATCCCGTCACTATATAATTTAATCTGATTGATGTTTAATAAACTATTTGCATCATAGCTATATAATGATTTTAGCATAGCAATTTGTGTGGCATCATCTTCGGCTGGATAGGCCCAAAGCCCTAGGTTTACGCGAACGGTTAACATACCTTCATCAAGGGCACGTTGCCAGACGAGATGGTGATTGCGTTTCCAATAGGTGCGGGCATCACAGACAGAGGTAATACCATACTTCGCCATCTCAGGTAGACCAAAACCAATTAAGCCTTGATAATCAGCCTCTTCTCTGGCTGCCGAAGGTGCTAGGGCTAGATCTAAGAGCATGTTCCCTGCATTATCAATGAGGATACCATTGGGCTCTCCGTTTGAGTCTCGCATAATCACTCCACCTGTTGGGTCGGTTGAATTTGCATTGAGTCCCATTAAGTCTAATGCTGCCGAATTACACCATACAGAATGCGACGTTTGCTCCATGATAGCTACAGGGCGATTAGGGGCAACATCATCTAAGATAAGTTTAGGAGAACGCGTCGCGGTCAATAGTACATCTAGGTAATGCCCCCAACCTAACAGCCAATCATTGCCAGGATTAGCTTGTATGGCATTGGCTACTTCATCTGCATAGTGTTCTGGATTATTGATATTCTCATTAACAGCGAATTGAAAGTTTTGACTAGAGGCCTCTAAGGGATGCAAGTGTACATCATGAATCCCTGGCATGACGAATCCCCCATTCAAATCTATCAACTCTGCATCAGCAGAAGCCATTTCCCTCGCTTCATCATTCCCTCCTAGAAACTGAATAACCCCATCTTTGATATACATGGCATCAGCCCAAGGTTGAGTAGCGTTAACCGTGTATATCTTTCCATTAAAAAATACCATCTCACCCCCTTGGGGAGTCACTGGATTTTGATCACAAGACAAGATACTTGCTGTGAGCAGGAGAAGGCAGAGTATCGTCAAACTAAATTTTCCCATAGTAAATGAATGTGTGTGAAAGAATTGTATTAAACAATGATACGAAGGATTATTGAGCACTTATACGAATAGTGGTAGAAATATACGTAGAAGAGAGATTGAGACGCAAAATGGGCTGAATGAAAGTGGAATATATTGCGTATATTTATCATAGATAAGAGATAGATATGATAATAGCGAATCCAATATATGATACTGTATTTAAGTATCTAATGGAAGACACAGAGATAGCGAAGGGCTTAATTTCGCATATCATAGGGGAGAATATTGTTCAATTGGACTTTCGGCCTCGTGAGATTCAATTGAAGCATCGTGACGTAGAGGGTTTGGTAATCCATCTGGATTTCAAAGCTGTTGTCAAAACGAAGGAGGGGACTCACAAAACAATTCTTATAGAATTGCAAAAGGCGAAGTATTTAAAGGATATATTACGTTTTCGTAAGTACCTAGGCGTCAATTATCAAACAGAAGAACAAGTTGTAATGTCTGGGAAGTCTCATAAAGTGGTATTGCCGATTATACCTATTTACTTTTTGGGTTTTAAGCTTAAGTCGGTTCCTACTCCCTTATTGCGGGTGAATCGGGTCTATACGGATCTTCGTACAAATACTCCTTTAGAGGTGGAAGCAGACTTTGTCGAGCTTTTGAGCCATGATACCTATGTCATTCAAATCAGCCGTTTAGCACATCCTGAAAAGACAGGATTAGAACGTATCCTCAGGGTATTCAATCAGAAATATCTGACAGAGAACAAATATATGTTGAAGATTAGTGAGAAGGAGGTCGAAGGGGATATCCTTCTGACACGTATTGTCGAACGACTAAGGAGGGCAGCAACAACCTCTGAGCTATTGGCTCGATTAGAGATTGAGGATGAATTGGATCGCCTTATGTTTGCGAATATTCGAGCAAAGTTAAAAGCCGAGGAAAAATCGGAAGAGTATAAGAAGCTCGCAGAGGAGCAAACCAGACTCGCTGAAGTACGCGCGAAAAAGTTGCAGGAGGCTGAAGAGGAGAAAGCTGCAAAGGATGCCGAGAATGCACGTTTATTGGCAGAGTTAGAAGCCTTAAAACGCAAATTGAAGGAGGGGGAGGATAACAATAGTGACTAAGAATATAGAGAGGGCTCCCAGTATATATTGGGAGCCCTCTGTTTATATCCTAATTACCTTATAATAAGCGTCTTATGTGCAGATTGTTTAGGCGTTTGTATGTGGAGGAGATAAATCCCTTCAGGTACGTTTGGAAGCTGAATGGGATTACGTGATTGGGGAGATGCAATGTGCTGGGTGAATATGATTTGTCCGATTTGGTTGTGGAGCGATAAAGTAAGGCTAGGAGTTGTTAGCTCTCGTAGTTCGAGGGTAAAGTTCCCTTGATTAGGATTCGGATATAGAGCAATGTGATTGTTTAGGGATGACTCAATGCTGACGTCGCTCACATTGACTTCAACTACCAATGTGTCACGTCCACAAGCATTTGAAGCCACCAGACTCACTTCGTACACTCCTGGAACGAGATAAGTATGTATAGGATCTGATAAAGCGGAAGAATTACCATCTCCAAAGTCCCAGACAAAACTAGTTGCATCTGTACTGCTATTCGCGAATTGCACCTCTAAAGGATTGAGGTTCGAATGGGTGAACAGGGCTTCAGGGAAGGGATTGATGGTGACATTAATGGAGTCTGTACCTGTACAACCATTGATATCTGTGATAGCTACCGTATATACATCCGATTCGGTGACCGTGATGACTTGAGTGATCTCATTTGTAGACCAAAGGTAGGTGCTTCCAGGGTTTTGGGCGTTCAATACTGCACTTCCACAAGCCGTTACATCGGTAAAGCCTGAACTTGGGAGGGGATTGACCTCTACATTAATGGTATCAGAACCATCACATCCAAGCGCGTCTGCTACTGAGACAAAGTATTGTCCCGATTGCTGAACGAGCAGAGATTGGGTCGTATCTCCTGTAGACCAAAAGTATGCACTTCCTGGGTTGTTGGCCGAAAGCAAAACATTGCCACATACAATCGTATCAGCTCCTAAATCCACGGCTACAGGGGAATTGATCGCAGTGATAAGTACTGAATCCATTGCTTGGCAACCTTGAGGAGAGGTAACACTGACCGTATAGCTTCCTGCTTGATTTACGGATAGGGTTTGGGTGGTATCTCCCGTAGACCATAGATACGTACTGCCCATATTCTCTGCGTCAAGGGTAATGGTTGAGCAGGCACTTATCGAATCCCCAAGATTGATACTGGGAGGAGGAGCGAATTCGACGAAGATGCTATCTGTTGCGTCGCACCCATTGGCATCGAGTAGGGTTAAGCTATAGGTATTGGTAGATGCAACGGTAGTGTTTGGGGCGTTGCTGCCATTCGACCAAAAATAAGCAGAAGCATTGGTTACATTGGAAGATAAGTCCAATGCGATTTCACAGGTAAGGGTATCAGAGCCTAAGTCAGGCAGGGGCAATTGGAAGCCCAAAATATTTACGGCAACAGAGGCAAAGGTACTACAACCAAAAGTATTGGTTACCGTCACCGAATAACTATCTGAAGTTACTACCTCTATGCTTTGGGTTGTATCTCCTGTAGACCATAGGAAATCGGCTCCATTGTTGCCAGCATCCAAGGTGATGCTATTACAATCCGTTTGGAGGGGAGCCCCTAAATCAACAAATACCTGTGGGAACACCTGGGCAACCACACTATCCGTAGCGGTACATCCTTGGCCATAACTAACCGTCACGATGTATGTATCCGAAACCTGCACATTGATGGCTTGGGTCGAATCGCCTGTATTCCATGAGAAGTCAGCTCCATTATTGTTGGCATCAAGCACAAATGAACCACAACTATTAATCGTATCGCCTAATGTAATGCTTGGCGTAAAGGTATCATTGGGCACCGTAACAGGAATAGAAGCCGAACATCCATTGAGGTCGATAACCGTGGCTGTGTAAGAGCCAGGTAGCAGATTGGTGGCAACAGGAGCATTCTGCACAGGGCTAGTACTCCAACTATAGGTATAAGGACCCGAGCCCCCAGAAGGAGACACACTTGCGCTTCCATCAGGATTTCCACAACTGGCATCTATGACACTAGAGACGGATAGAGAAGGACCAGGGAGGTCATCCACAACGAAAGCTTGGGTAACCGTACAACCATTGCTATCGGTTACCGTTACAGCATAATTGTCCGAGACGAGATTTACAGCATTGATGCCTGTTTGAGGGGGAGAAGTACTCCAACTATAGGTATAGGGGGATGTGCCTCCGATAACACTGATACTAGCAAAACCATCCGATTGTCCACAATGTGCATCTGATACATTGATATTGCTGATGTCTGGGCCAGGGAGATCTTGTATAGTGATACTCGTTGAAGTCGCACAATTGTTTGCGTCTGTGATGAGTACACTGTATACCCCTGCTGGCAGATTGCTTGCTGTGGCGGAGCTTTGGGGAGGAGAAGTGTCCCAATTGTAGGTATAAGGAGGTGTACCAGCAGTGGCTGCAACCGTTATGCTACCATCTGCTTGCCCGCAATGTGCATCTGCGATATCGGTTATAGCGACATTGGGGCCATTGGCATTGCTAATATTGGCCGTAGCCATACTCGAACATCCATTATCATCGGTTACTGTGACCGTATAGGTTCCTGCGGGAAGGCTTACGGCCATTTGGGTAAACTGTGGAGGAATTGTGTTCCACGTATATGTATAAGGAGCTTGTCCTCCTGTTACAGCTGCACTGGCACTGCCGGTATTGGCACCACAAGCCGCATCTTGGGTGCTAGCAATGGTCGCAACAGGGCTATTTTGGGAATTGATGGTGATAGAAGTACTAGACTGACAGCCATTATCATCTGAGACAAATACTTGATAGCTTCCTGCGCTGAGGTTGGAGGCAGTGGCGGTTGTTTGAGGAGGAGTGGTTGTCCAACTATAGGTATAGGGTTGGCTGCCTCCAGTGGCAGAGATGGTCGCCGAACCATTGGCATTGGCACAGGTCTCATCCGTTACATTGGCAATGGATAGGGTGGGGGAGCCAGCATCGTTAATGGTGGCTGTTAGGCTTATTGAGCAATTATTGGCATCCGTTACGGTTACATCATAATTGCCAGACATAAGGTTGGTAGCAGTAGCCGTTGTTTGGACGGGCAGGGTATTCCAACTGTATTGATAGGGAGGTGTACCATTGGTTGCCGCAACGGTAGCATTGCCATTGGCAGCATTACAAATGGCATCTACTGTATTCGAGATTGTAGCGGATGGGCCTGGCGTTTCGGCGATGCTTACGTTGAGGGAATCTGTACAGCCGTTGGCATCGCTTACAAAGGCCGTATAGGTTCCCATTGCGAGATTGCTTGCATTGGCACTGGATTGGTTCATGGGGTCATTCCACGAATAGGAGAAAGGAGCCATTCCTCCATTTACCGATACAACAGCCGAACCATTGGCATTGCCACAAATCTCATTTGTTGTAGATACGAGGGTTAATTTAGGACTAGATATGTCATTGATAGTGACAGATAGGGTGGCGGTACACCCATTGGCATCGGTAGCTGTAAGGGTGTATGTACCTGCAGCTAGGTTCGAAGCATCCGAAGTCGTTTGCGCAGGCGTTGTATTCCAACTGTAAGAAAAAGGAGGAGTTCCGTCGGATATGCTGGTGGATGCCGCTCCATTGTCGGCATCACAAGTTGCATCAGTGGAGGAAGTAAGGCTTAAGGTAGGAGCCGCTTGGTCGGTAATGGTAACCGCGATGCTGGTCTCACAATCGTTGTAATCCGTCACCGTAGCCGTATAAGTTCCTGCTGGAAGATTGGTTGCGGTTGCAGTGAATTGGGGCGGATTGGTGTTCCAAAGGAAGGAATAGGGTGCGGTTCCTCCTGTAGCCGAGACTGTAGCCGAACCATTGGCATTGCTACAAGTGCTAGCTTGAACCGAATCAAGGGTAATACTAGGTCCATTGACCGTATTGATAAGAGCTGTCGTTGAGTCTACACATCCATTGTCGTCTGTAACAATGACCGTATAGCTTCCTGCCGCAAGGTTGGTGGCCGTTGCAGTGGTTTGAGGAGGAGTTGTAGACCAACTATAGGTATACGGAGGGATTCCGCCTGTAATTTGGGCACTTGCCGTTCCATTATTGGCATTACAATTTACGAGGGTTGTATTGGAGATACTCACTACGGGAGAGCTAACTGTGCCAATGGTTGTGGTCGTTTGAGATTGGCAGCCCTCACTATCTGTAACGGTTACTGTATAGTTTCCTGCTGCAAGGTTGGTTGCGGTTGGAGTGGTTTGGGGAGGATTCGTAGACCAACTATAGGTATACGGAGGAGAACCCGAAGTGGCTGTTATAGTGGCAGAGCCATCGGCATTGCTACAAGTGGCATCCTGTACAGAAGTGATGGTCGTGGTAGGAGGAGGGAAATCGGCAATCGCAATCAAGGTAGATATAGAGCAATTGTTTGCATCGGTGATAGACACCGTATAATTTCCTGCTACGAGGTTGGTAGCTGTCTGAGAAGTTTGGGGAGGTGTGGTACTCCAACTATAGGAATAAGGAGCTGTTCCCCCACTAGGCGAGACCATAGCTGAACCATCTGCTTGTCCGCAATGGGCATCCGTCACATTGTTCAGGATAATGCCAGGTCCTGCCACATTGGATATGGTGAAGCTTGCCGTATCCCGACAATTGTTGGCATCTGTTAATTCGACCGTATACGTACCCGCAACTTGGTTCTGGATACTGCTACCTGCCTGTTGAGGGATAGTGTTCCAAACGAAAGAATAGGGAGCCATTCCACCATTGCCCGATACTGCAATGCTTCCATTACTTTGCCCACAACTTGCATCTTGGATGCTATCTAGGGCAATATTAGGGCGAGGGATTTCATTGATTGTCACATTAATATTGGCAGAGCAATTGGTGGCATCTGTGACTTGCACCGAATAGGTTCCTGCCGCCAAATTGGTAGCGGTCTGTGTGGTTTGTACAGGGCTCGTATTCCAACTATAAGAGAAAGGAGCTTGTCCCCCATTGATGAGAACAGTTGCTTGTCCATTTGCGGCTCCACAGGTTTCGCTTATGGTACTCCCAATAGATAGGGTAGGAGCCTGTTGGTTGTTGATGGGGACGGATAGACTCGACTGGCAACCATTTGCGTCTGTAGTTGTGACCGTATAGTTACCCGCAGCGAGGTTGTTGGCTGTGGCAGCAGTTTGGGCAGGGCTTGTATTCCACGCATAGGCATAAGGAGGCACCGTTCCATTGGCCAATACCGTAGCCGAACCATCTGCTTGCCCACAATTCGCATCCGTTGTTGTGAGTAGGGTCAAATCAGGGAGGTAATCATCGAAGCAAATCCCAAGGTTTGTATAGCTCCCCTCCGTGACATCAAACAATTGTCCATTGGCATCCAAGATCCCATCATCATCCACATACTCATTCATCACCGTTGCAGGAAATATCGTTTGATCGTGCCAGTTCAGGTTGAAACATTCGTTATAATCGAGTATGTCGAATTGGAGCCTACCTACAGGTGCCCAATTGTTATCGACCAATGCCCCATCTTGCGACAGGCCAATTTGAAAAATAATGTTATAAGATATGATGGTATCAATTGAGCCGTTCAAGTTATGTGGGCCATACGCAATGATAGGCACAAAGCTCACGACTCCACTATAGCCCAATTCAGAAGCGATGGCAGGATTGGCGACTGCTGCACGGTTAAAGGACATGCGCAAGTTTGCACTACCAAGGTGGAATGAATCGGCAATAGTTGGAGATTTGATTTGGATGTCTACAAAGGCTCTGTCATTGGCACAATCAATCTCATGTAGCACAAATCGAAGATCAAATATGCCATTTTGGGTGTGTACGTTTTGGGTTAAGATGCTTAGAAGTAAGAGAAGAATCCAGTGTGAAAACTTTTTCATGGGAGCTATATTCGGTGTTCGTTGATTTTTGTATGATAACGTTTATTGTGAAGATACGTATATATTTTTTAATTGATTTATATAGCGTATGAGTGGGTAAGATTTGGAATGGTTTTGTTTTTAGGGATGCAATTGAGAGATTTGACAGGATGAAGAAACGCCTTGATATATGTATACATTAAAGGATTATGGGATTGTAGCCCTATTTTGTGTAGGGATAATTGCTTTGCTCTCCTTCCATCAAAAGGCCGAATCTTTTGGTGATATACCCCCAGACAGTTTGTTGTTTGTGGTGCCAGCGGGATGGCCTGATCCCCTATATGACTTCGAACGAAATCCCCTTACACAAGAAGGATTTGAGCTAGGTCGGGCGTTGTTCTATGATCCAGGCTTGTCGAGAGATAGCACGATTTCTTGCGCGAGTTGCCACCTTGTCTTTACGGGCTTTACCCATATTGACCATGCCCTCAGCCATGGGATTGAAGACCGAATAGGGGATCGAAACACCCTTGCGATCATCAACCCCGCTTGGCAACCCAACTTTCGTTGGGATGGCGGGATTGACAATATAGACGAACAGCCCCTTGATCCCTTAGAGAGCCCCGTCGAAATGGATCATGATATGAAGGCGATCATTGCCTACCTAAAGGAAAGTAAGAAGTATCCCGAACAATTCAAGGCAGCTTTTGGGGCACGTGCCAAAATTACAGAGAAGAACCTCCTGAAAGCCTTGTCGCAATTTATGATTCGCTTTGTCTCCTGCAATTCGAAGTATGACAAAGTGATGCGAGAAGAGGAAGGTGTAAGTTTTAACGAACGAGAAGAGAAGGGCTTGATGGTGTTTCGGCAGCATTGTGCCTCCTGTCATACCGAACCCCTTTTCACGAATTTCTCTTTCCAGAACAATGGTTTGCCCATTGATACCCTTTTGCATGATGGCGGACGGATTCGGGTGACAGGCTTAGAGGAGGATTCCTTGAAGTTTCGGGTGCCAACCCTACGGAATATAGCCGTAACCTACCCCTATATGCATGATGGCCGTTTTCGGAGCCTTCAAATGGTCTTGCATCATTATACCGCAGCATTGGACTCAACCATCAATATAGCTGAGCAATTACGGGAACCTTTGCCCCTGACAGAGGACGATAAACGCAACCTCGTTATCTTCCTCAAGACCCTAACGGATCGATCTTTTCTGTACAACCCCGAGTTGAGGTTCCCCAAAAAGTAGAAGTTGCCAAAGAGATAGGGAGACGAATTGTTTTTTTACGATAAACAACGGGTACATAAATCGCGTGATTCATATGAGGGTAGAAAGTCAAGGGGTACATAAATCGCGTGATTCATATGAGGGTAGAAAGTCAAGGGGTACATAAATCGTGTGATTTATATGGGGGTAGAAAGTCAAGGGGTACATAAATCGCATGATTCATATGGGGGTAGAAAGTCAACGGGTACATAAATCACGTGATTCATATGGGGATAATAACAATTTGTAGTGAGGATTAGTATGAGACCTCACCCTATATACTTTGCATGGTAAAATAAAAACCCCCAACCAGGCGGTTGAGGGTCAAAAAAATGTATATAGGGAGGTTTATACACTTACATTAAAATCGCGAAGCACTTGGTTGAGGGAAGTCTTCTTATTAGTCGATTCCTTGCGTTTGCCAATGATTAAGGCACAAGGAACATGGTATGTCCCAGCAGGGAACTTTTTGGGGATGACCCCAGGAATGACTACACTTCTCGGTGGAACATAGCCTCGGTAGGTAATCGGCTCTTCTCCAGATACGTCAATGATACGAGACGAGCCTGTAAGCACTACATTGGCACCCAATACGGCCTCTCGCCCCACACGTACCCCTTCCACTACGATACACCGACTCCCAATAAAGGCATCATCCTCAATGATGACAGGAGCTGCTTGTACAGGCTCCAATACCCCTCCAATCCCTACGCCACCACTAAGGTGCACCCGTTTCCCGATTTGGGCGCATGATCCTACCGTTGCCCATGTATCTACCATGGTTCCACTATCTACGTACGCACCTAGATTGACGTAAGAAGGCATCATCACGACAGAAGGAGCGAGGTATGCTCCGAATCTAGCGGTTCCTGGAGGCACTACCCGCACCCCCTGCGACTTATAGTCCTTCTTTAGCGGGATCTTGTCATGGTATTCATAAGGGGGCAATTCGATGACGTGCATCTGTTGGATCGGGAAGTAGAGGATAACGGCCTTCTTGACCCAGTCATTGACCTTCCAACCGTCGGCTGTGGGTTCAGCGCATCGAAGTCTCCCTTTGTCCAACTCATTGAGAACGAATTGGATGGCATCTTGTACCTTGGAATCTTTGAGGGAAGAACGGTCTTCCCATGCCTGTTCTATGATATTTTGTAGTTCTTGCATTGTCCTTTGGAAATGTTATTGAATTTTATTGCCTAATGGGCCATCAGCATAGATAATATCCGCAACTTCCGTATAGGGGAAAGAGAATCGGATTTGGCCTGCTGCATAAGGGCCTATATCATATGGGTTGAAATATACTTCAATTCGGTCATCATACAAATCATAACTTTGCTTGGCATCTACAGAGGTAAAATCGAGCCCCACGTCTCCATACTCGTCCGCAATCTTTGCTTTGATAAGGGCATTCATCTTCTTCTCATATCCTCCAATGAATAGCTGTGTGTTAGGAATCTTTTCTCCTGTTTGCATATCAATATTGACCGTTTGAGAGCCATAGTTTCCATGGGCTGCTCCTGCATAATAGGAGTAGAAGTCTAGCGAGATACTGACAAACCGATCCGATATATGGTTTAGGGTATAGCTCCCCACTTCTTCGAAGCCCTCAAACTCCCCTTCACAATTGTCTACATCCTTCATGATTTCTTCAGGAGATTCGGGTTCGAGCAAAGTATTGATTTTCTTCTGTACTGCTTGGTTGTCCATCCCATCTAGTTGTGCGTAAGACTCACTGTATTGGCACTTCTCATTCTTGGATATCTTTTCAAATCGCTTGGTAATGATTTCTATTTGGCCTGATTTGCAGAGCTTCTTACTCACGAAGCACTTTTGCTCTGTTTCGCGAAGTTCAACAGACAGCTTTTTATCCTTATCTGCCGACCATAAGCCACTAATTTCTTGTCCATTGACATCAATTTCAAACGTACCCGACTTTTCTCCTTCGGGTGAAAATTCATGTATCTGCCATAATTTTTCAGGGAGTAGGCTACCTTTTAGCGTGAGTGGCGTATTCTTAGATGTGTATACGTACTCACCGAATGCACTATCCCCCTTAAAATGAAGCGTCATATTGATGTCATATTTCTTATCAATTTTCCCAGCATACTTAATGGTTTTATCAAAAGGAGCAGGCACATCAGCCTCAGCTTCTTCAACCCCTTTGGGTTCACTTTCTGTAGCAGGTTGTGCAGTGGTTCCGTATTCTTGTTGTTGGGGCTTCTTCTTACAAGCCGTTAAGAAGACAAGTGAGAGGAGAAATACAGCTATTAATCGCATTTTATACAAAGTTAGGATGATGATACATAGCCAAAAGTACAAAGCATTTGTTATTTCTTGTCAATTCTAGGGGGATATTTATCAATATCTACGAAGATTGAAAAAAGACATCCCTATAGGGGTAACCTTTATTTAAGTTATGGAATAAAAGGAAAAAGAAATCTTTAGTTTTCAACTAATCATACTAATAAAAGTATTATGGATCAATTTCTTGCAAGTATCTACATGTTTGGGGGCAACTTTGCGCCTAGAGGGTGGGCACTTTGCGATGGACAGTTGTTAGCGATTTCCTCCAATTCAGCTTTGTTCTCTCTCTTGGGAACAACCTTTGGTGGAGATGGGCGAACGACTTTCGCATTGCCTGACCTTCGAGGACGAGCAGCCATCCATCCTGGTAATGGCCCTGGTCTTTCTTCTCGCCGAGCAGGACAAAGAGGAGGATCTGAATTCAATGTCCTCAATACTACTCAACTCCCTTCTCACAACCATGGTGCTACAGGTACTATCCTCGCTAAAAATGGAGATGGAGATGATACAGCAGCAGAAAGCAACTTTCTCGCTATTGGAAAGACTTCTGGGGGAGAAGAGGTGGAAATGTACATGGGGAAGAGTAGTGTAAACTTGGGATCGGGTAGCGCAGCTATTACAGTCAATAATACAGGAAAGAACCAATCTGTAAACAATATGCAGCCTTGGGCTACAGTGAATTACATCATTGCTTTGGAAGGCGTTTATCCCCCACGAAGTTAGTATCATCGTTCTTGAGCCTCGTAACATATGCAGGCACTAACACTTGAAAGGAAAACAAACCAGATTGTAGGTACTACGTAGATTACTTAACTATTAAAAAAAACTTGAATTTATGGAACCGTTTTTGGCACAAATCATATTATTTGGGGGGAACTTCGCTCCTCGTGGATGGGCATTTTGCGATGGGCAATTGCTCCCTATTTCCCAAAATTCTGCACTCTTCTCTATTCTAGGAACAATTTACGGAGGAGATGGTCGTACTACATTTGCATTACCTGATCTTCGTGGACGTGTAGCCATTCATGCAGGACATGGCCCTGGTCTTTCTGATCGCATCTTAGGTTCAAAAGGAGGATCTGAGACCAATACATTGAATGTTTCCCAGCTACCCACTCATAATCACTCTGCTACAGGAGTGGTACGCGCTAATAGTGGAGACGGTGATGACACAGAACCAGAAGGAAACTTCCTTGCTATTGGGAAAACCTCTGGTGGGGTAGAAGTAGAGATGTATGCTGGAACTTCTGATGTGAGTATGGCAAATGGTAGCGTAACTGTCACAGTAGGAAATACTGGAGGCAATCAATCCGTAAACAATATGCAGCCTTGGTTAGGGGTAAACTATATCATCGCTATGGTGGGTACATTCCCAAGCCGTCAATAGATGAAGCTAAAGAATTAAATTAATGATAGAAGTATTGGTTATCTTTCCTTGTGAAGGGTAACCAATCTTTTTTACTTTGTACGCTTACAATACAAGAAACTATGGCACTTACCATTGGGGTACTATTAGCCCGATCAGATATTTATCCTCGTTTGACAATAGATGTGATTTCTGGGGTTCGTTGGGGGATTGCGCACTATTTGAAGGACCATGAGGTCAAGGTATGTATAGAGAATATTGGCCTAGGCAATTCGAAGAATATCGTTGAGTCCAAGATACAAAACCTCTACCTTCAGCATGATGCAGATATCGTGATTGGAGTAACAGGGAGTGCCATTTTGCAATCGCTCCAAAAGCAGATTGCCATTTACAAAAAGCCTTTCTTTGCGATAGATGGGGGCGCAATGATGCCCCGATACATCAAGCCTAATCCCTTCATCATTCAACACTCTATGGAATTATGGAAGGGGATATGGCTACAGGCCGCCCATATCTGCCAACATATTGGGAAACGCATTATCATTGCCCAAGACTTCTATGAGGCAGGTACCCACCTAGGACATGCCTTTGAGCAAGGGATGGCAAGGGCAGGGGCGAGCTTAGTAGGTCGGTTCATTACCCGAGAGAGTCCCTTGGATGTGCCTCCAGAGGTATTGGCCAAGTTGGTGAAGGATGAACAGGCAGAGGTGGTACTAGGCTTATACTCAGGCGAGAAGGCAGGTGAGTTCTTAGAGTATTGGCAGAAAACAGGCTTGGCAGGGAAGGTGGCTTTATGGGGATATCCTTTCTTGACGGAGTTCTCGCTATTGGAGGATCTAGAGGATAAGGCAATTGGGGTACAGGATATTGCCAGTTGGGGGAAGGCATTGCCTTCGTCTAGTCCAGAATGGAGCTATGAAGGCTTTGAGGATCAATTCGATGAGTGGCCATTGCCCTATGCAATATTGGCCTATGAAGCCGTGATGTTTTATGCAGAAGGCCTAAAGCAATGCGGAAAGGATCGAATTCGGAAGAGGGATTGGATCAAGATGGTTGATAGCCTAAGCATTGAGGGGCCAAGAGGACGAATAGAGATAGACGGGGAACGTTATGCCACAAAAGCTCCTTTCTATCTCCGAACGGTAGAAGAGGTAAACGGGGAGTTCATCCATACCATAGGCGAATCCCTAGGATATGGAGAGGATATAGAAGCTCTGCTACATGATGAAGTAGAGTCTCCGACTACAGGTTGGATCAATCCCTTCTTGTGCATCTAAGCCCAATAGACAATCGATTTGTCTAAACAATGAATGGGGTTGAGGATACGTCCTCAACCCCATTAATCTTTTATAGTATGTCATTTTACGATTAGTTTACGCTTCAAGGGTAACGAATCCTTCGTTATGGGTATATATATATGATTAGATCATTTTTCTTAAGGAACAAAGTTTACTTATCGCATTGAGTAGAAACCCTAATAGCCAGATTAAATATGAATGTAAAACAACTATTACTGACTAGTTTACTTCTAGTTGGGTATATTTCCCTAGTAGCCCAACCTTATAGTATGCCCTATACGCAAAACTTTGAGGGGACGGATTTTGACACCTATGACCTATACCAGAGCAATACAGCTTCGACTCAAGGAACACAGAATAATACTTTCTTGTCTTCTGGAACTGATTACATCGCTCGTGGAACACCTGCTTCATTGCCGCTGCGAGAAACGGTTACAGGCTTCTCAGGGAATGTGCTAGCCTTTGAGGACTATGATGGTGCTGGATACCCTGTCGCAAGTGTGGGCTTTGAGTTTGGCTCCGTGGATATTACGGGCTATACCAACCTCCAAATATCTCTCAAGCTAGCTGCTGGAGATGGAAATAGTACCTCACGCTATGATGATGGGGATTCTCTCCTGATTCAATATCAAGTAGATGGAGGAGCTTATGTAACAGTAGGACGTTTTGTCGGTTCAGACGATGGCCCCCTAACGACTAGTCTGGGAGGCTCTTTCTTCCATGATGCGACACTTGATGGTAATACAGGAAACTATACAAAGGTAGGCACTGCTGCTTCTACCTATACATTTAATATCAATACAATTACAGGCTCTTCTATTACGGGTTCTACTATGGTGATTCGGGTGTATGTAGAGGGGAATGGCGGAAGCTCTTTTATTTCCTCGCATGAGGAGATATTGATAGATGATATAAGCCTGACGGGTACTTTTTCGGGTACACCTCCAACGATTACTTGTCCTGCTAATATAACGGCGAACAGTGCCACGGGTACTTGTATAGCTATTGCAACCTATACTACGCCTACTTGCCAATCGGGTTGTTCGGGTGCTACGGTAACCCAAACGGCTGGGTCAGCTAGTGGCTCAGGATTTCCTGTAGGAACCACTACCAATACCTTTACCGTTACCAATAGCTTTGGTAGCGACAATTGTTCGTTTACGGTTACAGTGAATGATACAGAGGCTCCAACTGCAAATTGCCCCTTAAGTTCAACTGTTTCTACAACTGCAGGCAGTTGCGATATTGTGATTAATTATAGTACCAACCATACAGACAATTGTGCGGGCGGAACGATGGTGCTTACGTCAGGTACAGGTAGTGGCAATGCCTTTGGCATTGGGACAAATGTAGAACTTTATACCGCTACCGATGCAGCAGGGAATACAGCTACCTGTAGCTTCTCCATTACAGTAGAGGATAATGAGGCTCCTACGGCTACTTGTCCAGCTGATATGACTGTTTCGGCGGATGCCAGCAGTTGTTCTGCCATGGTTACTTACGCGGCGGCTACTTATGCAGACAATTGTGCAGGTGGTGGCATCGCCCTGACTTCAGGCTCGGGCAGCGGCGTTACCTTTGGCGTTGGCATAAATACCGAAATGTATACCTCAACTGATGCTTCAGGGAATACGGCTACCTGTAGCTTCACGATTACGGTTCAAGATGGCGAAGCTCCTTCGGCTACTTGTCCTGCTGATATAACTGTATCGGCGGATGCAAACGGTTGTGATGCCGTGGTTACGTATGCAGCAGCTACTTATTTAGACAATTGTGCAGGTGGAGGAATTGCGATGACCTCAGGCTTAGGAAGTGGCAGTACCTTTGGCATTGGCACAAATACCGAAATGTATACTGCTACTGATGCGGCAGGCAATACCGCTACCTGTAGCTTTACGATTACGGTTCAGGATGGCGAAGCTCCAACGGCTACTTGCCCATCCGATATAATTGCCTCTACAGATGCAGGCAATTGTGATGCAATGGTTACCTATTCGGCAGCTACCTACGCAGACAATTGTGCAGGGGGAGGGATTGCATTGAGTGCAGGTAATGGCAGTGGCGGAACCTTCTCACAAGGAACAAGCACAGAAACCTATATCTCAACGGATGCTGCAGGCAATACAGCAACGTGTAGCTTTACGATTACGGTTCAAGACGGAGAGGCTCCTTCGGCTACTTGCCCAGCTGATATGACGGTATCGACAGATGCAGGCAATTGTGATGCAATGGTTACCTATTCGGCAGCTACCTATGCAGACAATTGTGCAGGTGGTGGAATCGCTATGACCTCAGGCTTGGGCAGTGGCAGTACCTTTGGCATTGGCACACATACCGAAATGTATACTTCAACTGATGCTGCAGGGAATACGGCAACGTGTAGCTTTACGGTTACGGTTCAAGATGGGGAAGCTCCAACGGCTACTTGTCCGTCGGATATGACTGAATCGACGGATGCAGGCTCTTGTGATGCAGTGGTTACTTATGCTGCTGCTACCTACGCAGACAATTGTGTGGGGGGAGGAATCGCTATGACCTCAGGCTTGGGCAGTGGCAGTACCTTTGGCATTGGCACAAATACTGAAATGTATACCTCAACTGATGCGGCAGGTAATACGGCAACTTGTAGCTTTACGATTACAGTAGAAGACGGCGAAGCTCCTGCTATCACTTGCCCAAGTAGTATCATAAGCGGAACGGATGCAGGTCTATGTAAAGGTGTCGTGACATGGACAGAGCCTACTCCAACGGATAATTGTAGTGCAACGGCCATGTCTTCCCATATGTCGGGTGCTCAATTCAGCGTAACGACTACCACTGTTACCTATACGGCAATGGATGCGGCTGGCAATACATCTACCTGTTCGTTTGATGTAACGATAAACGATACCGAACTCCCTGTCATTGTGACTTGCCCTTCTGATGTAACTGCGGGAGCAGATGCGGGTAGTTGTGCGGCTACCGTAGATGTAGGTGATTTGGTGGCAACGGATAATTGTAATGTGGCCAGCATTGTCAATGACTTCAATGGTACCTCCGATGCAGATGGCGTATATAGTTCAGGTATGACAACGGTTAATTGGACGGTAACCGATGATGGGGGCAATACAGCGACTTGTAGCTTCAATGTAACGGTAAATGCAGGTTCGAGTAGCGATGTACTTGCTACGGCTTCTTCTACGATGACAGCTGACTTCGAATGTACGGATGCTGAAGGTTGGACGCATTACTACCATTCTCCTTCCAATACAATCCTATTGTCTATCCAGAAAAATGGGGAAAACATTGGTACGGTAGGCGATGGTACCTTTGCCTTGATGGTGGGGACTACAGGGAACTATGGCAGTGGTAGTGCTACCCAAATTACGGCTCCTTATGTAACGAGCGATGAGCCTTGGTATGTGATGAATCGCTATTGGGATGTAACGGCTACTAACCAGCCTACCAGTCCTGTGAAAATACGATTCTATTATACCTCAGCAGATGTTAGCGATGTCCAAGGTTCTGTCCCAAGCATCTCCACCGATACAGAATTCCTATTCTACAAACTCAATGGGGCAAACTCTGATCCTTCGACAGGACATGCAGGGGTAGGCTCCAGTCAGTATATACAGTACGATTACAATGCGTCGACTTCTTCCTTGATGACATGGAAAGATGGAAACTATGGAAGCCATCGATATGCAGAATATGATGTGGATAGCTTCTCTGGTGGGGGCGGCGGAGGTTCTAATAGCAACCTTGGCGCATTGCCCGTAGAGTTTCTTGACTTCTCTGCTACGGTCGAAGAAAATGATGTGACCCTCCATTGGGTAACCTCCCGAGAGACCAACAATGCAGGATTCGAGGTGCAAATGCAGCCACAAGGAGCCAACTACGAAGCCATTGGGCAAGTAGCAGGTCAGGGTACAACCACAGAGCAAACGACTTACGCTTATAAAGTACAGGATCTCACCACAGGAATCTATGTATTCCGATTGAAGCAAGAAGACCTCAATGGAGACTATACCTTCAGTAACCAGATTGAGGTGAGTGTGTACAATGAAGATGCTTATACATTGTACTACCAAAACCCAATTGTAGGAGGTACTACAGATATTTCTCTGCAAGTGAGAGAGAGCCAATTGATTAAGATGGGGCTCTATTCATTGGATGGGCAATTGGTACAATCGCTTTATAACGAAACGCTAGAGGCACATACGCCTATAGCCATTCCATTGAACACCCATGACCTTGCAGAAGGAATGTACATCTTGAAGGTACAAGGAAATGTAATACAGCAACTAAGCCATAAAGTCCTTATCATGAAATAAGGAATCACCCAACTATTCACAGAATCCTACAGGATTCGATCGCGCCCTCGCATGCTTGCATGTGAGGGCGCACTTTTTAGGAGGCTATAAGGTCGAATGCCATATATATTTTATCCCCTTGAAATTTATTCATGATTCAGGGGTAACGAAGTCGGCCTTATGGGTATTTATATATGTACCAACTACTTTACTTTTATATAAAACCTTCAGTAAGACCTTAACACCCAGATACATATGAATACACAACGACTCTTACTATTGAATCTCTTGCTACTTGGATACATCGCGCTTGTTGCCCAGCCTTGCCCTACAACCTATGCCCTAAATGTTGAAGAGACGAATGATGATACCTATGCCCTGTATGATAATTCAACGACTTCTTCTCAAGAAATACAGCATAAGTCTGGAGCATCTCCTATAGAGTTCTTAGATTTCTCGGCTACTGTCGAACGAAATGATGTAATCCTACATTGGACAACGGCTCAAGAGGCAAACAATGCAGGATTCGAGGTGCAAATGCGGGTCGAAGGAACGACCTATGAAACGGTCGGACTCGTGTCTGGGAATGGCACAACCACCAAACCTACCTCTTATGCCTATGGACTTGAAGGGCTTGCTTCAGGTAGATATGTATTCCGATTGAAGCAAGAAGACTTCAATGGAGGATATACCTTCAGCGGTCAAATCGAGGCCAATATCTACAATGAGGCTGATTATACTTTGTATTACCGAAACCCAATTATAGGAGGTACTACAGAGATTGCTCTACAAGTGAAAGAAAGCCAACCGATGATGGTGGGACTTTATTCATTGGATGGGCAATTGGTGCAATCGCTCTATGACGAAGCCCTTGAGGCACATACCCCTATAGCTATTCCATTGAATACTAAAGGCCTTGCAGAGGGGATGTATATCTTGAAGGTACAAGGAAGCTTAATACAACAACTAAGTCATAAAGTCCTTATCATGAAATAAGGAGTCACCCAACTATTCACACAATCTTTTGAGATTAACTCGCGCCCTCACATGCTCACATGTGGGGGCGCATCTCTTTTGTATTGCCTAAGGACGAACCTATTTGCGAGTATCCTTAGCAAATAGGAGGTTTGGGGTTTGGCTATAGGGCGGAACTGCTAAACATGCATTTCGTCATGCAAAATATATACATGAGGATCCTCACCTATGGAGTTTGCATGGTGAAATATATACATGAGGATCCTCACCTATGGAGTTTGCATGGTAAAATGTATACATGAGGATCCTCACCTATGGAGTTTGCATGGTAAAATGCATACATGAGGATCCTCACCTATGGAGTTTGCATGGTAAAATGCATACATGAGGGTCTCACCTTGTATAGTTTGCATGGTAAAATGCATACATGAGGGTCTCACCTTGTATAGTTTGCATGGTAAAATGCGTACATGAGGGTCTCACCTTGTATAGTTTACATGGTAAAATGCGTACATGAGGGTCTCACCCTGTACATTTTGCAAGCTGATGTCAATAAGTGGTATGTTGCAGCCCTGAATAAATACAGAAGGGAGGCAGAAATGAGGACTGAAAGGGATAAGGGAGCAATAATAGAAGAGAGACATAGGAAAGGAATTGTAGTAGTTGTTTTGTTGAGGGATGAGTTTAGGGGGATTTCCTTGCAACTACCTGCTGATATGCCTCAAACACTCAAAGGGAGTAGGAGGATAGGCAAGCAATACATTGCCTACCCTCCTACAATTATACGGATACATATCTCAATATTTTAGGAATTCCCTTATTCTGAGGGAGCCCATTTCTTCAATAGTTTGATGATTTCTTCCATTCGGAAGGGTTTCCCGAGGTGATCATCCATACCCGAATTCAATGCTTTCTGTATATCTTCTTGGTATACATGGGCAGTACATGCCATGATAGGGAGATTCTTCATGCCTTTACGGCGGATGATTCGGGTGGCATCATGCCCATTCATAACAGGCATTTGGATGTCCATAAACACAATATCGAATCCTTCGCGCTCAAGTGCGGAAATGGCTTCCTTTCCATTGCCAACGGTTTGTACTTCGCATCCCATATCCTCCAAAATCTTACGGATGAGCAACTGATTCACAGGATTGTCTTCGGCTACTAAGGTGCGTACGCCAGGAAATTTCAAACTACGCAAAACACTCTTAGATAGCTTACGCATCTTATCTGTATTCTCCTTCTTCGAATCAATCCCCATTTTAAGGGTAAACCAAAATAGGCTACCCGCCGAATCACCTCCTATAGCCATAGGATTCGGGCTGACGATGCCGACATTCCCATGCATCAATTGTACCAACTCTTTTACGATGGTGAGCCCCAAACCCGACCCTCCAAATATCCGATTGGTAGAGGAGTCAGCCTGGGTGAAGCTATCAAAAATCATGGATTGCTTCTCAGGCGGAATCCCAATCCCTGTATCGCCTACATATACCTTTATCAATGCCTGATCCTTCGGTAGATCTCGATGGGGTTGGAGGGAGAACATTACATCGATTTGGCCCTTCTGGGTAAACTTGATGGCATTGCCAATGAGGTTCACCAATACTTGTTTGAGCCTATGCGAATCGCCAATTAAGTGTTTCGGAATCTTCTCATCAATGGTAAGGTTAAAGATGAGTCCCTTTTCTTTTGCCTGATAATCATACGGAAGCAAGCCCGACTTCATGACCTCACGGAAATTGAAGGAGGCATTCTCTACAGATATCTTGCCCTGCTGAATCTTGTTTAAATCAAGGATGTCACCCAATAGTTTCAAAAGGGTATCGCCCGATGAATGAATAAGCTTGAGATAATGTGCCTGTTCTTCGTCAGTGGCATTCTGCATAAGGATTTCGGTAAACCCCAGAATGGCATTGAGAGGCGTTCGAATCTCATGACTCATATTGGCCAAGAACTTATCTTTTGCAATACTGGCCGACTCCGCAAGCTTTTTCGCTTCTGATAATTGCTTCATCGCTTCCTTTTTCTCAGTGACCAATTGTGCCATGAGAGTGGAGAGAGATTGAAGGTCAGTATTGTCTACATCATAGGCATCTCCAGGAAGCTCTTCCATCAGCTTCTTGGCCGATTTCTGGAGAGAGTCTAAAATTGTTTTTTGCCGAATAGATTCCTCCCTCAACCTACGTACGGAGTTCAATAGTTCTCTATTGCTCAACTCCAAACTACGTTGCTTGATGGATAAATCTCGTTCGCTTTGGGCATATGCTTCACTAACTTGTTTGAGAAAGGCGGGTAATCCACAGACGAACTTCTTGGCCTTAGGAGATAGTACACTATTCTCACATGCATTATCCATTTCTTCTAAAAAACTGCCTAGTTCCTCTAATTCTTTTCCACGCGGTATCTTAAATGCTTTACGCAATTGACGCAAGAGATGGGGGTTCATACGCGATTCCAATAACTGCAAGGGATTGCCTGTTTGCGTTTTTTGCTTCATGATTCGTTTCTGACTTCAATGGTTGGCTGCAGTAATTGCAAGCTCCTGTTAGTAAAAGATATTCGATATATGAGTACACTAGGCAAGTTCAACTGAACTATGCTTCTGATAAATAGGTAATAGTCATGGTTTGATTATGTAATTCGGCTTCATACAAGCCTGGCAATGCGGGACTTACTTCTCCATGTGAGTAAAAGCCTAGTAGCTTCACCTTGCCATCAAAGACATCTGATACCGCCTCAACCTCCTCATCTACGCGTCCGCCCATCACAAGTTTTCGCCCTACACAACTCACAATAATAGCGAGGCTATCTTCAGATACCCGTCCTGCAAGGTTCTCAACGAGTCCATTGGCTGCCTTTCGGGCACCTTCCACCAAGGAATCTGTACTTGAGGACATCAACCGTACATATTGGCCTGTCTCTACCTCACCCGCAAGAATAAGGCTATTGGTTTCTTCATCAATCCCTAAAATGGTTCGGACAATCCCTGTGGCATTCCAATCATCTCCCAAGATAGAAAAGGGAAACAAGAGCCCTGCTTGTGGGAGTTCGGCAGCATACTCGCCTAAGTATCGCTTGTATACATCCAAAGCAGCTTCCCCATCAAGGGCATACAAGATATTGCCTTGCGCCTTGGTTACGCGTCTTGGCACACCGAATTCCTGCCATCCGCCAAAGCAACCTGCGGCATATTGTATATTCTCGCCATAGAAACCTACGGCAACAATCTCATGATCGGATACATGCTCATTATGAATGATAAAGGTTTGCTCAAATGCCCCATTATCTCCTGCCAATCCTCCTGTAATTCCCACATTATCAGGAATTACCTGTTTCATGCCTTGTACAAAGGAACTTCCATTAATCTCAACTCCAGGGCCTAATAAGAAGATAAGTTTGAGGTCATCCTTTAAGAGCTTGGACGCCAATTGCTGTCCTGTGGAGAAGGAATCCTCCATACGGTCAAGCTTGACACATTGTGTAATGAAATTAGGCTTATCGAAGTGGATACCCGCTAAGACAATACTATGGTCATTGACAATCTCTCCTGCTATTTCGCCTGCTGTGGAGCAACCCACAACTTCTGCATTAGGGAATAACTTTTTGATATATGCAGGTAAGCCCTCTTGCTCAAAGTAAGAGATTGACGCGAATAGAATGACTAGGTTGGGATCTATATATTGGACTCTCTCAATATCATCATGGGCAAAGCCTTTGCCATGAGAGACAATTTGTTCTACTTTCATTTCAGTTGTCGGTTAAACATGTGAGCAAACAAACTAGGAACAATAGTTGAATCTAAGGTAGTGTATTTCAGCTATTATAAATATATGACCATTGTGGATAATTAAAAAATTCTATTATGGATATTATCTTTCATACAGCAATAATGTTTGTCTTATGAGCTTATTATCAATGGGCTACCTGTAAGGCGAAATGTTGGGGAGAGATAATAAGTGTTATGACATTTAGTGAGCCTGCTTCATAAAATCCTTAAAGAAGGAATGCCTACCCCTTGACTTTTAGGATAGAATTAGTCACTTTTGACCAAAATAGTTTTCTAAACTATCAGGCTCCCCACACTAATTGGACTAAATGCCTAAAGCAACAAAGCAAAAAATCATTGACGCATCTAAGGCCTATTTCAATCAAATGGGTTTTGGGGCTACGTCTTTATATGAATTGGCCAATGCAATGGGGATGAGTCGAGGGAATTTGGCCTACCACTTTAAGAGTAAAGAGGCCTTGTTGGAGGCAATTAGCAAAGAGATGTGGACGAAGATTGAGCAAGAGCGCCTGAAGTCGCGCCAATTCCCATCGTTCGAGAACCTCCATAATGAAGTACAACTATACTATCGCTTCCAAAAGGAGTATGCTTTTATATTCCTTGATGCCCATGTACTCAATCATCCGATTATTCAGCAACACATTCGGGAGATGACCCAAAAGACGATTGCGGATAATGTGGCAACCATTGCCTTTGCCATTAAGTTCGGCAATATGGAACCTGAACCTATTCCAGGTATGTATCGTAATATTGCCTTCTTGACTTGGATGATTGCGTTTTATTGGTTGTCTCAACAACGGGTGAGAGGAGGCGATGCGGAGTTTGAAGATGGAGAGAAGCTTATTTGGAGTATCCTCATCCCTCATTTGACGCCTAAAGGCATCCAATCGTTTAAGAACTTCTTCGGGGAAGCCTACTACAAAAACCTAGGCGAACCCATCCCATTAGACCTTATTGCCTTTTAAGCCATTCCTAAATAGATGCTATGCAAGTATTGAAATCGAAAATCAACCCGAATAGCCAGCAGTTTAAGGACAATTATGCGGGTATGATGAAGTGGATTAAAAAGCTGGAAAAGAATATGGAGGCAGGTCGCTTCCAAGGGAAAGACAAGCATATAGCCCGCGCACGTAAGCGCGGAAAGATGCTAGCACGCGAACGTTTAGAGTTGGTGCTTGATAAGGATAGTCCCTTCCTTGAGTTGCTACCCCTTGCAGGGATTCAACAGAAGGGGGGATTCGGTGCTGGCGGAACCTCTGTTTCAGGAATTGGATTGGTGCAAGGGAAACTATGCATGATCAATTCGAATGTTGGCTCCCGAAAAGGAGGTTCTATTGATTATGCAACGGCCTTTAAGGCACTTCGCATTGGCCGAATCACAGAAGAGAACCGATTGCTTACCATTAATATGGTCGAAAGTGGAGGGGCAAACCTCACCGACCAAGCCAAGATATTCAACTACGGGGGAGAGAGCTTTCGCCAAATTACCAATCGCTCAAAGATGGGATTGTCTACTATCTCGATTGTGTTTGGGAATGCCACAGCAGGAGGTGCCTATGTGCCAGGGATGTCAGACTTTGCTATCTTCCAGAAGCAAGCGGCAAAGGTGTTCCTTGCAGGGCCGCCACTCGTGAAGATGGCTACGAATGAGGTTTCGACAGATGAAGAATTAGGAGGTGCTGAGATGCATAGCCGAATCTCAGGGGTTTCGGATTATTTGGCGCAAGATGAGCGGGACGGGATTCGAATAGCCCGCGAACTGATGGAGATTGTAAAGGTGAGCACGCCCCATTTCATCCCAGATGCACCCATCGAACCACCCCTCCATGATGCAGATGAAATTCTTGGGGTTGTTCCTCCTGATCCTAAAACTCCCTTCGATGTCCGAGAACTCATCCTCCGCATTACGGATGGCTCGCGTTTCTCTGAGTTTAAGGCAGAATATGGGAACACCCTCGTAACGGGTTGGGCGAAAATCTTGGGCTATCCTGTGGGAATTATTGGGAATAACGGGGTAATCTTCTCCGAATCCGCCAATAAGGGTACACAGTTCATCCAATTGTGCAATAAGAACAATATCCCTATTATCTTCCTCCAAAATACGACAGGCTATATGGTAGGGAAGGCCTATGAGGAAGGTGGAATTATTAAAAATGGAGCGAAGTTGATCAATGCCGTATCGAATAGTACGGTTCCGCATATTACCCTCATGATTGGTTCTTCCTTCGGAGCAGGGAACTACGGAATGAGTGGCCGGTCGTATCATCCTCGTTTCCTATTCACCTATCCAAATGCGAAGATTGGGGTGATGGGCTCCGAACAACTTGCAGGAGTCATGGAAATCATCCAACGGGCGTCTGCTAAGTCGTTAGGAAAGCCTTACGACGAAAAGAGGGGAGCTATCCTCAAACAAATGCTTATCATGGAGGCAGAAAAGAAGGCTTCAGCTTGGCATTCGACTTCCGAACTATGGGATGATGGGGTCATTGATCCTCGTGAAACCCGCAATTATTTAGGCTTTACCTTGGCCATTGTCTATAACCAAGCCATACAAGGAACGGATGGATATGGCGTATTCAGAATGTAACCTATGAAAATGATTCATTCCATACTCATAGCCAATAGAGGCGAAATTGCCCGTAGAATCATCCGAACCTGTAAGGAGATGGGTATTAAGAGCATTGCAGTATTCTCGGATGCAGACCGATTGGCTCCTTATGTGAAAGAGGCAGATGTTGCTTCTCATATAGGGGAAAGTAGCCCTGCAGCTTCTTATCTCGACCAAGATAAAATCATCACAACGGCTCAACGTTTGGGTGCAGATGCTATCCATCCTGGCTACGGTTTCCTCGCAGAGAATGCCGATTTCGCACGGAAGTGTAAGGAAGCAGGCATTATTTTCATTGGCCCCAATCCTGAAGCGATTGAGGCAATGGGCTCTAAATCGAATGCGAAGTCGCTCATGAAGCAGCATGGGGTTCCTGTAGTACCTGGCTACCAAGGGACAGACCAATCGGTGGAAACGCTGACCTTTGCTGCTGTAGGGATTGGCTTTCCTGTGCTCCTTAAGGCTACGGCTGGAGGGGGAGGAAAGGGAATGCGGATTGTGCGGGAGCAATCAGAATTGAAGGCTGCCATTGAGGCGGCTAAGCGAGAGGCTCTATCCGCTTTCGGCGATGATGAACTTATCATCGAAAAGTATATCGCTTCAGGAAGGCATATTGAGTTCCAAATATTCGGCGACCAACAGGGGAATGTGATTCACCTCTTAGAGCGGGAGTGCTCCATCCAAAGACGTTACCAGAAGGTCATCGAGGAGAGCCCTTCACCCGTTATGAGTCCGAGTCTACGGTCATCTATGGGGAAGGCGGCGGTACAGGCAGCTAAGGCATTGAACTATGACAATGCAGGAACGGTTGAGTTTATATTCGATGATGTGAGCCAAGAGTTTTATTTCCTCGAAGTCAATACCCGCTTGCAGGTGGAGCATCCCGTGACGGAGGAGATTACAGGCCTTGACTTGGTACAAATGCAGATTGAGTCTGCCCAAGGTTTACCATTGGCCATTAGCCAAGAGGAGGTGCAAGGACGAGGATATGCCATCGAATGCCGACTCTATGCAGAGGATGCATCTAATGAGTTTCGCCCTGTGACAGGTTCTATCTTGCGTTTCGACTATCCACAAGTGAAAGGCTTGCGAATGGAGTCGGCCGTGGAGACGGGCTCAGAGGTGTCTATATACTATGACCCGATGATTGCGAAGGTGATTGTCTGGGATCGAAGTCGAGCAATGGCGCATCGGAAGATGCAATACGTACTGCGGAACTTGGTTTGTCTAGGTATGACCACGAATCAAGCCTTCCTCTCACACCTTCTCCAACATCCTGACTTCCTCAAGGGGACATACGATACCCATTTCATCCAAAATAAGTTGTCTCTGTCTGACATTGGCCAAGCTACAGAATCAGCTAAGGCATATGCTGCAATTGCGGCTTGCCTATATGCTTGGAAAGGACGAGAGCAGGGGCGCGGATTGTTGAAGGGGCTTCCTTCAGGTTGGCGGAATAATTTCAATGACTACCAACAGGCAAACTACCTAATAGGGGAGGAGAGATTGCGGGTTCAGTACCGTTATATGAAGGGGGGATTCCAATGCCTCATAGGCGAATCCCAATATGAAGTGAGCATATGTGATATTACCCCTACTTCCATCCGTCTCGAAATTAATGGCCTCCAATCCTCATTCGAACTTGCAGTAGACGACCGAACGTATTTCCTCCAGCATGAAACGCATGGAGTCTTGTGTATAGAGGAAGAGGAGCGTTTCCCTTTGCCTGAGTCAGAAGCGGCAGCAGGAGGCTATGAATCGCCTATGCCTTCGCAGATTGTGCGGGTATTGGTAGAACCTGGCCAAAGTGTGAAATCAGGAGAGGGGCTTGTGGTATTATCTTCTATGAAGATGGAGAACACCATCGTGGCCATGGAAGACGGTGTAGTCGAGGAGATTTACGTGACTACAGGCCAAAACGTGGAGGCTAATTACCTCCTACTGACTTTAACCCCCACCGAAGAATCAAACGGATAATATGAATATATACAGCCGAGAACAAGTGGCATCTCTTCCTAAGGAAACCTTTGCATTTATAGAGGTGCAAGATGCTGACCATGTATTGACCATCACCTTGGATCGGGCAGAGAAGAAGAATGCCATTCATCCGCATATGCTTAATGAGCTGGCTTTCGCTATGCAGTATGCCCATTACCAAAAGCATGTTTGGGCAATTGTCCTACAGGCGAAAGGGGATGTGTTCTGTGCAGGAGCCGATCTGAAGGCTTTTATGGGGATGGTAGGTAAATTTGATTCTTCTATCCCCAAACCTGATGGACAAGTCCTCATTGGGGAAATCTTCAATAAGGTGCATAAGCCCACCATTGCAAAGGTGGCAGGGAATGCGTATGCAGGAGGGATTATTCTATTGGCGGCCTGTAATTATGTGGTGGCCTTGGATAGCGTGAAGCTTGGACTGCCAGAGGTCAAAAGAGGTCTGTTTCCCTTCCAAGTAATGGAGGCACTCTTACGGGTAATGCCTGCACGTAAGGTCGTAGATTGGTGCATTAGAGGGTATAGTATTTCGGCTCAACAGGCAGAGGGGCATGGACTCGTAACCCATTTAGCCGATTCGACAGATGCACTCACTGCTCAGGTCGATAGCCTCATCGCCGAATTGAAGGATAACTCGCCTTCGGCTATTCGATTAGGCTTAGAGGCATTCGACCATATCCAGTCAAGCGAACAACAACATAAATACCTTTCGAAGATGCTCCAAAAGACGATCATGACAAAGGATGGCCAGGAAGGTCTTCGAGCGTTTCGACAAAAGCGTAAACCTGTTTGGACAGGGGAGTAAATTTATGCCATCAATGGCATTGCCCCTAAAGTTATTATACGTTTCATCATCAGTACATTAGACAAAAATAAGAACCTATGGGATATAAAAAGTTGATACTTTCTGCTGCTTTAACGGGTGCTGTAACTACACGCCGTAATTGCCCCGCGATTCCTTATACCCCCAAGGAAATTGCGGAGGAGGCTGAGAGAGCTGTGAATGCAGGAGCAAGTATTGTCCATATTCACGCACGAGAAGATAATGGTGTGCCTAGCTGGAGATTAGAGGTCTTTCAAGAGATTCAAGAGGAGGTGCGTAAGCGTTGCCCAGATGTCATGATCAATTACTCGACTGGAGCAATAGGGATTACGGTGGAAGAACGCATCCGACATGTAAAGGAGATTAAGCCTGATATGGCAGCGTTCAATATGGGAAGCATGAACTATGCAATCTTCTCTAAGAAGGCCAAGCGTTTCTACTTCAGTGGAGTATTCGAGAATTCCTTTGATACCATGAAACAGATTGTAACGGTGATGAAGGAAGCAGGTACAACGCCTGAAATGGAATGCTTTGATACAGGGCATATCCGAAATGCCGAACCCCTTAAGCAGATGGGGCTGGTTCCTGCAAATTCTTGTTATAGCCTTGTAATGGGGGTGTTGGGGGGTATCCCTGCAACGACCGAAAACCTTGTGCATCAGGTTCATCAAGTACCGCAAGGGGCATATTGGCAGGTGATTGGGATCAGCCGTAAACAATGGCAACTCGCTGCTGTGGCCTGTACTATGGGGGGCAATTTCCGCGTAGGCTTAGAGGACAACTTCTACTTACCCAATGGAGAAATGGCTAAGTCAAATGGGGAGTGTGTAGAATGGGGCGTAAAGCTTGCTCGTATGATGGGTAGAGAGATCGCTTCTATATCTGAAGCGCGTGAGATGTTGAACATCCCCCTAAGAGATGGGGTAAAAGCGTAAGCATATGTGGGGACAAGCAGCATTCGAAAACAAAATTGCGCTCGTAACGGGGGGGAGAAGTGGAATTGGATATGGCATTGCTAAATTGATGCTACAGCAGGGAGCAACGGTTATCATTGCTTCTCGAAAAGAAGCCCCCTTAAAGGTAGCAGCCGAAGAACTGTCAGCTTTTGGCAACTGTGATTATAAACCGTGTGACATCCGAAAGACTGATCAAATCAAGGAATTGGTTGCACATATCAAGGAAAAGCATGGGCGATTGGATATACTAATCAACAATGCAGGCGGGCAATTCCCCTCTCTCTCGGAAATGATTAATGATAAGGGTTGGAATGCGGTCATTAACAATAACTTGAACGGTACATTCTTTATGACGCGAGAGATGGCTACAGTTTTTTTTATTCCGCAAGAGAAGGGGGTAATCGTAAATATCATTGCCAATATCTTCCGAGGGTTTCCAGGAATGGTTCATACAGGAGCCGCTCGGGCAGGAGTAGAGAATATGACTAAGACACTCGCAGTAGAATGGAGCGACTACAACATTCGCATCAATTGTGTCGCCCCAGGTATTGTTGAGTCATCAGGCCTCTCCAATTATCCTCCTCCCATCCAACAATTGTTCGATGAAGCCCGTAAACGAATTCCCCTAAGGAGATTTGCTACGGTCGAAGATGTTGCCAATGCTACTTGCTTCCTCGCGAGTCCATTGGCCAGTTATATATCAGGTACAACCCTCTATGTAGATGGCGCCCAACACTTAAATTATGATAATATGGGACTGCCTACTGTCATTCGTTCTTTCTTTAAACCTTCTAAAAAGAAAAAGTCATGAATTCCTATTACTTCACTGAAGAACATGAATTGTTCCGTGAAAGCCTCCGAAAGTTTCTCGATGTGGAGGTAAAACCGTATATAGATAAATGGGAGGAACAACGCCGAACCCCTAAGGAGATTTGGAAGAAGATGGGAGATATGGGCTTCCTTGGGTTAGGCTATCCCGAAAAGTATGGAGGACTAGAGCTGGATTTCTTCTACGATGTGGTTTTCTGTGAAGAGGTTTGGAGCTGTTTTTCAGGAGGCTTTGCCATTAACCCGACAGTAGTACAGTATATGTCGGGGCCTTATATCATGAAGTTCGGTAGCGAACGATTGAAGGAGAAGTATTTGCCAGGTATTATCTCTGGTGACCTTGTAAGTTGTATCGGTATTTCTGAACCTACTGCAGGATCTGACGTAGCCAATATCAAAACAACGGCTATAAGAGAGGGAGACTATTATATTGTTAATGGCTCGAAGACATTCATTACTAATGGAGTGTATGGCGACCTGATTGTAACGGTTGTTAAGACAAATCCGAAAGCGGGTGCTGCAGGGGTAAGCCTTCTTGTAATTGACAGACATTTAGAAGGTGTATCGGCTACGAAGTTGAAGAAACTGGGTTGGCACGCCTCAGATACAGCCGAATTGGCATTCGACAATGTGAAGGTGCCTGCCGAAAACCTCATTGGTCAAGAGGGACAAGGATTCTATTATCTCATGGGAGGACTCCAATTGGAACGCCTTGTAGGAGCAATTGGAGGGTATGCTGCTTGTGAGGAAGCACTCCAGTATTCGCTTGAATATATGGCACAAAGAACGGCTTTTGGGCGTCCTATCAATAAGTTTCAAGTACTTCGGCATAGAGTCGCTCAATTGGCCTCAGAACTCGAGGCAGCCAAGCAGTTTGTCCTGTATTGTTCCCGCTTACATAACGATGGGAAGTATGCAGTGAAGGAATGCTCCATGGCTAAGTTATTGACTTCGGAATTGTCTGATAAGCTGATGTACCAATGCCTACAGTTCTTTGGAGGCTATGGTTTTATGGAGGAATACAAGATTGCACGTATGTTCCGCGATAGTCGTGTCGGAACGATTGGGGGAGGTACCTCTGAAATCATGCGGGAGATCATTTCCAAGATGGTCATTGATTCTGTTGAATACCAAGAAGCGAAGAATCCTCATGAACCATTGCCCAAGAAGAAAGCACACTCAAATGGACACGCTAATGGGCACTCAAATGGCAAGTCGAAGGAGGTAGAACCAATGAACTTAGCCAAATTGCTTCCTATGATTGAAGCGAGTGTGGCGAAAGCACCCGCTTTAGGTAATAGCCTCAAATTTGACTTTGGGGATGAGCAATTGGTGATTGATGGTACAGAGGATGGGAATAAGGTGTCTACTGAGGATATGGAGGCTGATTGTACGGTGGAGGTATCTTTGGAGGACTTCCATAAGTTGATTCGAGGGAAACTCAATCCAATGACAGCAGTTATGGCGGGTCAATTGAAGATAAAGGGAAATATGGGAGTGGCAATGAAGCTACGTTCTTTGTTTTCCTAAGAGATTCGGCTTTACATGAGAATAGATGTATGTAGATGCAAGCCGTTAGTCGTAAGGACTAACGGCTTGCTTGGTATGATAAGATGAGGGATTGATTTCTGCAGGTTCCTCCAAAACATTCCTCAAAAATGTGTACCTTATACATCTACAGTTAGGACACATAAGGGGATTCAATTATTCGACAAATACCTATGAAACCGATCTACTCATTCTCAATGTATACTTGGGGAATACTAAGTATGCTGCTCACATGTGTATTGCTCATATCTGCATGTGATACGCCTTCAACCGAAACGAAAGACCCATTAGAACCACCTCCATTAGGATACCTTCGACTCTATGCACCGCCTGGAGCTGTCTTGGAATCGGCTTTAGATACCTTCAATGCCCAAGGAGCCAAGCTAACAATTGCTACATATGCCCATAAGGTAGACTTCCTAAGCAAGATAGACGATAGTACAGGATATGATTTGGCAATATTAGATGATAATGCTGTTAAGGCGTTCTCGGAAAAGGGATTGCTCAAGCAGTTCCAAGCATCTAATATATCGAACCTTCGGAACCTAGATGTGCGTTTCAAAGAATTGCCTTTTGATCCAGATGGTATATACTCGATTCCCTATCAATGGGGAACGATGGGGTTAATGGTAGATACTATACAGATTAAAGATGCTGAGGCGAGCTGGGAGTTGATGTTTAATCCTACATATGCAGGTAAGGTTGCGGTTTTGGATAATCCTCGTCTAGGCTTAGTGCCTGCTCTGAAAAAGTTGGGCTACTCTTTGAATACAACTACTGCTTCGGAAGTTGATGAAGCTATGGCATTGATGAAGGCACAAAAGGGATGGAGATTCTATAAGGAGGAAGAGATCGGGAAAGTGATGGAGGATAAAGAGAATTGGATTGTGTATGGCCTGAATGCGGACATGATGCCTTATCAGAAGGGGAAATACGAATACTTGTTGCCTAAGGAAGGAACGCATATCTGGGTGAATAATATGTGTATCTTGAATACGTGCAAAAATGATTCTCTGGCACATGCCTTTATAGCGTATATGCTCTCTCCTAAAGTCGCTGCGGAATTGGCGAATACAAGGGGATTACCAGTACCGAATAAAAAGGCATTTACGCATATATATCCTGAATACATACGTGATAAATCGAGATTCCCCGATGAAACCACTCTCGTAAGATGCGAGTTTATTCAAGGGGTGGGCGAGAAGAAAGAAATGTATGAAAAGGCTTGGGAAGAGGCGAAAGGGAAGTAAAAACGTTCTATGGTTGGAATTGACTATCAAAGAGCTAAACTGTCAGCCATTTCTCATATGACAAACCTCTTGTAAAGTGGCCAGTTTCTGTCCTCAAAATGACCCCAACAGGCAAAAGCAGAGGTTGTATAAAAACTCCTACACACTTATATAAACACTACCCATAGAAGCCCCAACCCCAAATATAGGAGGCTTTTTCCAAGATATAGAAGGGATAAAACCAAATATAGGAGGCTTATTCCAAGATATAGAAGGGACAAGCCCGAATATAGGAGGCTTATTCCAAGGCATAGAAGGGACAAACCCGAATATAGGAGGCTTATTCCAAGATATAGAAGGGACAAAACCAAATATAGGAGGCTTATTCCAAGATATAGAAGGGACAAAACCAAATATAGGAGGCTTTTTCCAAGACATAGAAGCCTCAGAACCAAATATAGGAGGCTTTTTCCAGAACATAGAAAGGAGAAAACGGAGGATAGAATCTCGTCGCATAAAGAGGATAAAGCCATATGAGAAATGACTGCTCAATTGTCATAAGAAGGTTGAGCTCTTTGACATTCAATCAACTGATAAAAAGAGATTGAATAACCGAGTATTGATATAATAATTTACGCGACCTATTTTAAACTTCTGTAGAATCTGTTTGTTATCTTCGGCGAGAGCATTTAAGTATTTCGCTGCGGTTCTGCGTTCACATCCTAGATCTTCTTCAAGGAGCTCAATCTTAGTATATGGGTGCTTAAAAAGGTTGTTCAGTAATTCATGGCTGTAGAATGATGGATATGTATCTCGAATATGAAACTTGTATTCTTGCATCAATCTTCTAATACTCTGAATTAGTTTTATACTTTGCCTGCTGACCTCTTCAACTCCGTTAAGAATGTACAATATCCAACTTTCCCAGTCATTCTGCGTTCGAACTGTTTGTAGGAGCCTATAGTATTCACTTTTGTGTCGTATGATGTATCGACTCAGATATAAGATAGGGTAGTCTTGAAGCCCTTTTAACACTAAGTACAATATATTGAGTATGCGTCCTACTCTCCCATTTCCGTCGTAGAAGGGATGAATGGATTCAAACTGGTAATGAATGATCGCCAATTTAACCAAGTAATCAACATCATGTAATTCATCATCATTGATGTAGTTAATCAGATTAGACATTAAATCATTAATCTCATCTATCGTTTGTGGAGGAATGTAGATTATACCAACTCTTGCAAAAAATTGTTATTATTGTTAGATGAGAGTGATTAACTATCCAGTTGCTATTCACGAGAGTGTATCTGAACTGCAAGAACGCTACCGCAATCTTCGCTCCCCTAAGC
>Ga0163111_10000053_pt1 | contig 69773 bp, 46 predicted proteins | sample CRUFie1St18metaG_FD_109645 | JGI IMG/M metagenome (GOLD analysis project Ga0163111, IMG submission 109645) | Marine microbial communities from the Costa Rica Dome - CRUD Field 142mm St18 metaG | ecosystem: Environmental > Aquatic > Marine > Oceanic > Photic zone | place: Costa Rica: the Eastern...
GGTCAAGTGCTTGAGTACCGTATTCCCAGCTGGGTATTCGAAGGTCAAGTGCTTGAGTACCGTATTCCCAGCTGGGTATTCGAAGGTCAAGTGCTTGAGTACCGTATTCCCAGCTGGGTATTGGCACGAACAGCGTTGCCCATGATTTAATAAATAGGAATAATTTGTAAGGAGGTTGATATGATATGGATTTGTATAGCGGCTTTAGCTTGTATATGGATTGCTGTGGAGGATATCCATTCGAGGGAGATTTCGATATGGCCTATTCTTTTAATAGCGATTTCGGGAGCCTTTCAAGGGTATGATTCGTGGATGTTTGCTTTTAATAGCATTTTTAATCTGGGACTTTTGCTTTGTATACTATTGTCTTTAAAGGGCTTTTATTGGTTGAAAGGGGAGTATACATTGATGGATGAAAAACTAGGATGGGGAGACGTTTGTTTATTGGTAGCCTTTGCTCTTTGGCTCTCTCCAGAGTGGTTTTTGTACTTTTTTATTATAACCAATGTTATTGCATTGACCTTTACCCTTATTGTAAAATGGGTACATGAAGTAGAAACCGTTCCTTTAGGAGCTTATTTAGGGTTGGTATTTGTCGGATTACACGTATTAAATCTTTTTTCATTGATTCATCTGTAAACAAAATAAAATAGGCATTAACCCCCTGATAGGTTAATGCCAGATATACATAGTAAGGATGTTCAAATGCTTACTTTACCGTCACGCGTATTCCTTCCGAGTGACTCGTGAACTCGGGAGCGTACATGCACTGAATAGTCGTAATACCATTAGAAAAGTTTCCTTTATTGGTAACTCTAAGAGGATATTCGAATACATGTGTCCCTTTGGGTAGATAATCCATGAAGAAGTTGGTCGCAGCATCTTGGGTAGATTCGTAGTAACCAATGTTCCCTTGCCATTTGTATTGCGACAATACGTTTACAGGTTCAAAACCTGCTGCGCGCATATCTTTCATATGGACATATTCCATGTCGCGATCCACACGGATTTCGATTCGAACCATTACCTTATCCCCTGGGGTGAGCACGGTGCCTCCTGTGATTGGTGTAAGAACAGGCCCTTTTGCTTCCATTTTCTCAAGATGAAGCTCTTTTTTGATAGAAATAGGGGTTTGAGCGAAAGTAATCTTATCGAGTTGCTCGAAATATTGCCAATACATCGCTCCCCATGCCACTCCCTCATCGTTTTTCGTGACAGTCACTTTTCCCATTTCGGGTGTAATCTCCTGCCGATTCCACGAGGTAGTATAGTAACCTGTACCTGCTTCTACTTGAATATCGGGATTGGTCATAGGATTAACTTTCTCCTTCCCTACAGTAACCTCCACCAATTGATCGTTCTCTAACCAATTTGCACCTGTGAGCAATAGAGCATTGCAGGCCGCAACGGTTGCACGTGTTGTTTCCCAGTCTTGGGTTTGTTTTTGCTTCAATAGCCAAACCTTCATGGCATCGACCGATTCTTGATCGTTTGCTACATCGTTGAACGCCTCAATGAGGAGGGCTTGGGTTTCGATGGGAGCCTCATACCAATACCAACCACTATTGTACTTCCAGTACATGCCCATTTCATCATCTAATACGGCATTTTCCTTTAAGCCTTTGATGATATCCATAGCAATATCTGAGTCTCCATTGCGGTGGAAGGTTAAAGCTAGCATGCCCTGCATATAATCACTCTTCTTCATCCAATATTTCTTGGCTTGGTCGTAGTAGTAATCAAATGCTTCTTGGGTTCCTGAGGTTTGGGCGACTTCTTGATAGAAGGAACGCATATAGAGATATTGGATTGAAACATAGGACAAATGGTCTGATTCGAGACTTTCTTTGCTTGTATTATGGCGTTTGAGATAATCCAAATCATCTTGAAGCTCTTTGTCAAGATATTTGATTGCAGAAGTTGTCATTCCATTTACCTCGGGATCACCTACCCCTACGCTAACGCCCAATTTACGGAGATGTCCCATACCAGTTGTAACCAATTGGGTGATGTATCGACTGCTTTTCATCCCTGGATACCAAGCAAATCCACCTGTTTCATCTTGACGATCGCGTAACTTTTCTCTAGCATCCGCTAATTCACTTGCCATTGTATTCAAATCAAACAGCAGCCCAATTCGTTCTTTGCGTTGTGCATCCGAACGAGCACTAAGTACCCAAGGGGTTTCCTCTAGGAGGATTCCTTTCAGGTCAGGATTGGATTCTAGGCTAGCAAGTAGGGCATCTTTTGAACCATTACTCCCTTGGCGCCATTGATCAAATACTTGCTTTATCTTGGGGTTTGAATTGGCTACATGAGTTGCTAAAGCATTGGCATAGAATCGACTGAACAATTGTTCTGAGCATTCGTGCGGATATTCCATCAGATAAGGAAGGGATTGAACGGCATACCATGCAGGGTTAGACGTAAATTCTAAGGTAAGTTTCTCGTGCTTGAGGGTAGAGGACTTATTTGCGTTAATCAGTTTCTCAAAACGGAAATCTTTACTTTGTTTTCCTCTGATGGGCATAGGCATTGTTTCTAATACCAACATTCTATTGGACAGAATCGGAAGCATATTTTCTTCTCCATCTGAGAAGTTCCCCGACTTGGCAACTACTTGTGTGACGACTGCTTGTACAGTAGATGGAACCTCAATATTCCACTCAAGAGAGGTACTTTGACCTGCGGGGGCGTTAAATGACTTTTGCCCGTTTTTAAGTTTAAAACTTGTGGGGATAGGATCCATTGTGAAAGCATCCAACAGACGTAGTTCCGCAGTACCTGTCATAGGCTTATCTGTCATATTGGTGATTTTGGCTGCAAATGTCATTTTATCTCCTTCTCGGAGGAAACGAGGAATGTTTGGCACGACCATCAATTCTTTTTGGGTAACAACCTCATCTGTCAAATGTCCAATCTTTAGGTCTTGGGTATGTGCTAAGGCCATGAATTTCCAACGAGTCAATGCTTCAGGCATCGTAAACTTAAAGGAAACCTCTCCTTTTTCATTCGTTGTGAGCTCTGGGAAGAAGAAAGCCGTTTCGCTTAAATTGGTTCGAACCTTTACGTCACCTAAATCCTCTTTTTCCTTTTGATTATTGAGGGATCGATCCTGATCAGAGGTGAAGCTAAAGGACCCCAGTTCCATATCATCGAATCCATCTCCTGCTGCTCCCTCATCAAACTCACCAGATTCACCAGAGCCGCTTCCTCCCGCCATAAAACTAGATTCTTCTGGTGCGCTTAGCTCCTCTTCTTCTGATTCTACTGCTCCGAATTCATCATCACTTTCCCCAAAGTCATCAAAGCTACCTTCATCCCCCCAATCGTCTCCCCAATCATTGTAATAGTATCGTTCGCCGAGTCTGAAGCCTCTCCAATTTAATTGATGAAACTCTTTTCTGTAGTTTGAGTGATTTCTAGGATTCCAATAGGAGGCTACAAGATCAAATGGGCGAGTCCAGAAACCTGTCGTTTCCCATCTGGAACGTTGCCGATTCATACTATATAAATCAAAGTCGTAACTATGCGAAGTGAAGGCATCTAAAGAGGCATCGTACATACCCGCAAGCATCTCAGCAGCTACTTTGTCTCCTTTTGATCCCTTGATATTTACCGTCCATTCATCTTCTTGGCCAGGTTTTAACGTAGAACGGAAGGTGGACCATTCGAGTGAAAGTTGCTTATTGGTCCAAGGGACATCGATGTTCCCTTCCATAATATTCTGGGTGTTCTGCCAGATAAAAGCGAGTTGATAGAAAAGACCTCCTCTATGTTCCTCTTTAATGGGAATTTTTATTTCCTTACCTGATGGGGTTAATTTGATAAGTTGTTGATCTAATACTTTTCCGTCACAAGCGAGTTGGTAGCTTATCCAGAGGGTTTTCTCTCTTGTTTGGAGGGAGAGAGTAGCTGTTTCACCTGGTTCGAATGTAGTCTTGTTGAGACTTGGTTGCATCAACACAGGAATCGGGGGCTTGGTTGAACTAGGATCTTTCAAGGTCATATACTTTCGGACAAAGACTTTATTGCCATCTGGATCAGCTGTTTCGATTTCGACTAAGTATAAACCTGGATTGGCTGTCTCCAATGACTGAATATCAACCTCTTTTGATTTCGCTGTATTAAAGGCTTCTGATAATATAGCGTCACCTTGTTCCCATGCTCTATAATCACCCTCATCTCCATAAGGATCATGAGGGAACTTTTTGATGTATGCTTCTCTGCTAAGCAGTTGATAGGTTGGGCGACCCCAACGGCGTGGCCGTAAAGTACGTTCTGGCGATTCCAGTGGAATGATTTTTACGGTTCCTTTTGTATTCTGATGCTGACCCGAAAGGTTATTGGTACTAATTGTTAGGCTAGAGAGACTCCCTTTTTTCGCTACTTCTGGTACGCTAATATCAGCCGATAAAGAAATATATCCCACATTTATAGTGGTATTACTGTTATGGCTTTCTCCTGTGATATCCGTCACGGTAGCAGTAACTTGATAGTTGAAGACAGGCTTGTCTGATTTATCAATACTGAAGTCTGGGACTGCGTCAAAGGTAATAGAGAACTCTCCTTTCTCATCCGTTTTTGTTTCCCCAAATGTAATTTCTTGTTCAGAAGAGGAGGGGCGCGGCAACCACCAATAGTAGCACCCCCAATATGGGTAACGTGCTTGTCGTTTCACTCTATAGGTTACTTTCGCTCCATCTACATTTGAACCCGCATACATCTTTGCATTTCCCTTCACTGTAACCTTATCGCCCAAACTGTAACTGCCTTCTATAGGTTGGAAGCTCACTTCGAATTTCGGCCTTTTGTATTCCTCTACTCGGATTTGCTGTCTATTATACGGTTTGTTGGTAACCTGTATATACATCCGACCCAATGCTCCGCTTTTGGGGGCAGTAAAAGAGCCTGAACAGCTTCCATACTCATTGGTTTGAAGCGTAAGTTTCTGTATGGTTTTCTTGTTTCTATCTGTTAATTCGATGCTAAGACTTGTATTCGGAGATACTTGTGCTTGGTTACCTGTTTGTTTTAGGGCAATGGCTTTGAAATAGATCGTTTGACCTGGCCGATAGATTTTTCGATCAGAGAATATATGAATCTTTTCTCTGGTTTTTTTTGGCGTGCGCATATTCATATAGGTCCATGATGAACGAGTTGAATATACATCGTCTTTATATTCGAATGTCAAGTATCGGTAGTATCTTTTGCCTATTTGACGCTTGATTCGCACATACCCATTTTTGTCAGTCTTATGGGTACTCATTAAGGTCGGTTCTTTGCCATCATAGTAATGCCGCATTCCTTTTACTTGGACTCCAGATAGGGGTTCACCAGTTGTTCGGTCAAATACATATACCTCTTCAGTTCCATCATACTCTTGCTTATAGAAACCAATATTTGAGATTTGGATGGTGGCATAAGCTGTTGCATGTTGATCGGTAGAGAACTTTGCATTATCCGACACCAGAATATAGTATTCTCCAATTGCTAGACCTTCTAAAGGAACTTCAGTTGAATAGAAATTATAATCCTTCTCATTCTTAAGTTCGACTGCCCATTCTTTGACAATGGGTTCTTCAATCATTATAGATATATAACTTGCTCTGGAGGAGCCTTTTACTTTAGATTTTAGGCTTTCTGTAGCTCTTATATATCGTATCCATACTTTATCGAGGTTTTGATATTCAATATATCCTTTGAAGGAAGTTTCACTTGGGATAACTGTTTTGGTCGTAAACTTCAGACTTTTTTGCTGAACTCTGTTAATGATATTTTTACAATCAACGTTCTCAGGGGCGTTTGGATATTGATTTATGCTGGCTTCACAAATCTCTTTCGCTTTCTTTTTATCCCATTTATATTTATCTGATTTAAGGGGATCATATTTGTTCCCTCTTTTTAAATAATACTTTGCAATGAGTGCTTGGAAATGAATACTTGCCGTTCCTTTGCCTTCGTATTCTTTCGATAGGCCTTCTAATACCTTAAATACTGCCTCTTCAGGATCTCCTCCAACTGCATGCTTTTTTAGTAAACTTAGTCTTTTTAGTTCTACATCAACAAGGGCTCCCAAGTTGTCGGTTTCATTAAGATGAAAACGAAGAAGATCTTGAAGCAAGAGTAGGGCAAATCTATGGTGAGATTCTTGATCTTTTGATTCTAATGATAATTTTAGGAAAGCATCCATCGGAATAATATGGGTCACAGTCGTCATAGTAAAGGCTTCTGGTCCTATTTTTACATCGCGATATGACTCAATGTAAAAGTCTAAGGCTCTATGCGCGAGGAAATCATATAGGGTAGGGCGGTCTTTTTCTGCTGTGCTACTGCCTTTTTCATCAACCATGAATGCAGTATATTGATGGATATTTTCAGCTTTTAAGACTTTGGGATTGGATAATGATGAACGGTATAGTTTTCCTGCTTCTTTGATGAAAGTTTGAGAATCCCATGTTTGGAAATCTTCAGGAATAACTTCCGTTGTGCTTCGGTCAAGTATATTCCACTTATTGTTCGAATAATAGGAATAATATAAATCGCCTAACATCGACTCTAATATGTTTTTTAAAGGCGGTTTGGCTTCGGCAATTTCCTGCTTCATGAGGAGAACATTTAGGGAATCTGATTTTTCTTCGATTTTGTCTGTAAGCTTGAATTTGTAAATTAAGGCTTTTACCCTTTGTGGATCATTCTTCTTTTTTACGGCCAAGCTATAAATGTCTTCTACTACTTCTAAGGCAGAACGAGTAAGGCGTTTATCAGAAAGGGAATCTACTTTGTGCCATAACCGATCAAAATCATCAGAGTCATTCTGAAGGGGTTCATCTTCGCACAATTCTATGGCTTCTTTTTCATGAGTGGTTAGGTCTGTATGGGGGAATCCAAGAACAACCCCAAAGAAACTCAACCACGTTGGTAAAATGACGCACAGCAGTTGTTTCATGATTTTTCTTTTGGTTTACTGAGAATAGTTGAGAGCGTAATAAATGTACTAAATATTAACGGTTTCATATGCCTATATAATGCCAAGCCTGATGAAGGTTACATCTAGGTGAGGAATATAGGGTAGCTGAAAGATTGGGGCTTCATGCAATATCATGAGAGCGTTTGGGAGATATAGTGGAAGGTTGATGACAATTCGTGATAGATATATGTTTTCGTTTTTATTGATTTAAGGAGATCCTATAATAGATAATCTTATACATTATAATGTTACATCTTTTCTCTATCCCTTATTGTGTTTGAGACTTTTTCCCTATCAAAGATATATTCTGTTTAGAACTGTTTGTATCCAAACAGACAAAAGCATATCTTTATCCACTCAAACAAAACTATCTCAATAATTTATGGAAACACATAATTCAACCTACAGACCTGTCGCGGCAGAGAGTGCAGTAGTTCGGGCGACCTTTATTCGAAAGACCTATATGCACTTGGCACTTGCGGTTGCCTTATTTGCTGGTATAGAATACGTTTTATTACAAATTCCTATTGTAGTAGAAACTATGCTGGCTACAATTTCTGGCTTTTCTTGGATACTGGTCATATTTGCCTTTATGTTTGTGACAAATTTTGCGGAGAGCCTCGCAGCTCGGGCTACCTCTAAAGCAACTCAGTATGCGGCCTTCGGATTATTCGTTTTAGCAGAAGCTTTAATTTTCTTACCAATCATCTTTATTGGAATCGCAACAACAGGCTCAGTAGAGCTTATTGCACAAGCAGGTACCTTAACTTTATTTTTGTTTACAGGAATTACTGCAGTAGTCTTCATTACAGGAGAAGACTTCTCTATGCTTCGTTCTATTTTATCCATAGGAGGGATGCTTGCTATTGGATTAATTGTAGGAGGTTGGGCGTTTGGTTTTACATTGGGCTTGTGGTTCTCAATCCTTATGGTTGGATTGGCTGCAGGAGCGATTCTATATCAAACAAGCCAAATTATGTATCACTATCATACAGAACAATACGTTGCAGCGTCTTTAGGATTGTTTGGAGCGATCATGTTGATGTTTTGGTATATCCTCAGAATCATGAGCTCTGACTAATCCATGTAATATAATGTTAATGATAAAGGGGGAAACAAATTGTTTCCCCCTTTATTGTTTTTGAGCGATACGGTTTCGTTGTTGATGGTAGGCTAGAAGAATACACACCTGTGCCAATGAGCTCCCTATAAATGCACCAAGATTGCCGAATGGTTCAATCAACAAGGCATTGAAAATGATATTAACGCCAATACCAAAGATATTGGTCCATATGACCCAAGTTTCTTTTTTATGCTTAAAGAGTAAATATACGATAGGAGAGTAATAGTAAATGGGGAGTAGGAAAACAACTGCCCAAATATACATCCAAATAGAAAAATCAAACGCATATACCCATTGTAATACGAGGTAGGAAGCGGGGATTGCGCATGTGGTTAAAGCTGCCCCATACACTAACATTTTATTTGAGAGCTTATAAATACTTCTATCGGGTAAACGATAAATATTTTTGACAAAGGGGTGGAGGCTAAGGCCTGCTAGAGCTTGTACATAGAGGAATATATTACTTAGTACTTGATACCGTCCCAGCTCTGCATCTCCTAGGAGAGCACTAACCATATACAAATCGGTTTTGGATTGAAGCATCGCTGTTAGGCCAAGTATGAAAAAAGGCCAAGCTTCTTTGATATGGGTAAACGAGAATCGTAATACTGATGGGGATATGCCCCCTATCTGGTAGAGAGAATAGGGGATAAGCATAAGGAACTTCAAAATATGCCCAACGGTATATAGTTGGATGAGGAAAAGCACCGTTACATCGTAAAAGAACAAAGGAATAATAACGATGAAGGCACTGACTGCTTCGGCAGCGATAGGGAGCCAGAATTGCTTTTCATATAGGTATATGACTTCTGAGGAACGGCATAAGTAGGCCAAGCCTATCCATAACATAAGCCATGCAAATAGCTCCCAGCTATATCCCCAAAACAAGTAATAGCATATCGGTATTAACAGAAAGAGAAAGCGCGTGCTAAGATTTTCTTGCCAAAGCTTTGCTACTTTAGCGGGCTCTTCACTGAACCGCCTCAGTAGATAATCTTTGTGTCCCCAATTGGCTAAGTGGAGGAATAGGGAATAGTAAATAAGCTCTTCTACTGTATTTCCCCATAAGGCTTCTGAATGATAACGAATTACGATAAAGGATACCCCCATTTGAACAATGGGAGTAAGCAACATCCTAACGAGGTATAAAACAATGGTTCCTATTCGATTACGATAGGATAAAAGAATATGGAAAAGATTTCGTGATTGACTCAAAATACAAAGTTCGGGGATAATTCACTGTAAAGGTACATATATGCCTTTACAGCGTCTTCCATCATATGCACTTGTCCTCTTTGAAAGTCTTTGGGCATTTCGAGTAATTCATATAATAATCGTAGCATATCTGCTTCATCTTCCGCGACTTTCCATTTTGGATGTGTGCCGAATACAGGATCCAAGAACTTGCCATTTGCTAACTCAGAAGGGGCAATTCCTACTTTAAATGACAAGCTATACATACCTGAGTATAAGGCTTCTGGAAAGATATATCCATAAGATTCGTATAGGGAAGGATGAACCAATATTTGGCTACGCTTCATATACTTCAATACTTCTTCTCGTGTTACACGACCTGTAAGGGTAATATTATCTTCAAGCTCCCATTCATGTATGAGACGCTTGAGCGCATGCTCTTCGCTCCCACTTCCTACGATACAACACTTGATCTCAGGGTATTGAGGTTTTACTTCTTTGACCAGTTTGACCAATAATCGGTAGTTCTTAAGCGGAATAAGGGAGCCTACCCCTAATAAATCAATATCTCGTTTTTGAGAGGGTTCTTCCTTTGGAAAATCACTCGGAATAATTCCCCAAGGAATCATCATCTCAGGGGTTCTTTTGATGCTTCTCTCTAATATTTCGGCTTGATAAGGAGACAATACGACTAATTGGGTATCAGCTGATACGTTTAGGTATTTTAGGTAAGAGTTCGAACCTTTTGCATCTTGTCCCATGACAGTGTTTACATGAGGAATTCCTTTGCTTTTTCGGATTTGATTGCCGACATACGTGCATTCTCCCAGCCAAAAGCTGTGGATTAAATCTACAGGTTGTTGCTTAATAATTTCCTGTGCATATCGGATGACCTTCCACCAAGTTGCTAGTTTTCCAAACCCTCGTTTGTTTTTACCCGCGACTGCATGAACTTTTATTCCATTCCAATCATATACACGGTTTATAAAAGGATATTGGAAGCTAATAACAGTAATTTGTATTTCGGGATATAATTCCTTGAGTGATAGTAAATAAGATTGCAAAGGAGGAATACATGGTGTATCTCCCTCATCTTTAGGAAAGCCCGGCGTCAAGATAAGTAAATGAGTTGGCATGGCCGGTAAGAGTTGATATTTGTGATATAGCCTAATGCAAGATAGGAAATCCCAACCGAAAACGCATATATAAATCATTGAATTTCATAGAGAATCCATCCTCTATCGAAGGTATCAATAGGAACAAGATGGGATTCCTGCTGAAGTTTGTCCCAATTCTCCATCAATATACTACCCTGCCATTGTTCAGTAAATTGAGTAGGATGGAAGAGAACTCGTTCACCTGCTTGGGGAGTTTGCAATCTTTTGTACCATAGATTCACGATATCATGAGGACTTTCGTAACTACGTAATGCTAAATCTACATAAAAGGTGTATAGACGATTAGGAGGATAGGATTCTAATTGAGTGGCGATTTTCTTTTCAAATTGATTTAATTGATAAAAACCTCTGAACATATAAGCGGATAGGCTTAGCTGTACAATGAAGATACCAATCCATATAAGGGGTTGAATACGAAGCTGCCCTGTAAATTGTGTGATACCATGAAGAAGTCGATGGAATGCGGGGAATAGAAGGACAAGAATTAGAGGGAAGATAAGAAGGAGGAAGCGAGGATTTTGAAAAGGGATGCCTGCAAGGAAAACCATATAGATGAGACTACTACCTATGAGTAACCGTATCAAAGGTGTCTGGAAGTCTTGCTTTCTGATGAAAGGCAGTAGTATTGCCCCTAAAAACAGATAACGAGGGTGAAGGTAAACGGACTGGAGAGAAAGGATATTAGGGAAGGAATAATGAATGATACCTTCAGCATTTTGGAAGGACCGCATAAAGAAATGACGAACAGACCAATTGGTTAGGAGATGATGCCCAAGGAAGTCTTTAGATTCTCCTCCTTGCATAACCCAAAAAGGAAATAAGATTCCTCCGCATATGAGAATCCCGAATAGAATGTATTTCCATTTACTTTGTTTGATGAGAAGATAAACAGCATACAGAGCAGGTAAAATAAGTATTACTGCGGCTGGATATCGAGTAACAACAGCTGAGGAAGCACAGAAACAGAGACCTATAAGGAGAGGCAGCTGAACCTTTGCTTGAAGCCTTTTTATGAAATAGAAGGTCCATATGACGAGGCAAGCTGCTAAACTATCACTCATAATTTGTATACCCGAAAGGAGAGCTTGCGGAGCCATAAAATACATGAACACTACGAAATACACTTTCGTAGTGTCAGCTGATTTCCCTACGGGGAATAGCTTCAGGAGGCATAAAGCAACTCCTAGGTGAGCACCTAAGGAGACGAGTTGAAGAGCGAAAGATAGACTCGGGCTTATGTAAGATAAAACGCTTCCATATAGAGGGTAGTTAATTGGCCAAAAGAAATCATATTCTAAAGGAGTGCCCATAAAAAAAGCACGGATTATCCGAGCATAATATAAGTATTCGTGACTGTCCTGTCCATATAGGCCATTAAAACCTAATATAAATCGGACAAACACGAATACTCCAATAGTACCTCCTAAAAAGAGAGCTATTTTTCTACTGGCAGTCCCTTTGCTTTCCATTCGGTGATTCCTCCTGCCATATCATATATTTCGGTGAAACCTAGTTGGCACATTTTCGCTGCGGCTTCTCCACTACGTCCTCCACTACGACAATAGACGAAAGTAGGCATCTCCTTCATCAACTCTGTAATTTCTGCTTCGAAGTTGCCTCCATTCCAATCGATATTTCCTGCATTTGCGAGATGACCTTCTGCATATTCGGCGGGAGTTCTGACATCAATTAGCTGGAAACGAGCCATTTCATTAAGTTTTTGGGAGTAAACTTCTGGAGCGATAGCTTGGGTCGCTTCACAAGAAGTAAGACTGGTTTCAATGGAAAGATTTGCAGTTTCCCAAGCGGTAATTCCTCCAATCATGTCATATACTTCTTTGAACCCAAGCTCACACATTTTCGCTGCTGCCTCGCCGCTACGTCCACCACTTCTACAATAGATGAAGGTGGGAGTCTCTTTCAGGAGTGTTGAAATTTCCGCTTCGAAATTCCCTCCATTCCAATCGATATTCGCTGCATTTGCAAGGTGCCCTTCCTCATATTCCTTAGGCGTACGAACATCAATGAGTTGGAGACGAGCCGTTTCATTGAGCTTTTGATCATACTCCTTAGGAGCAAGCTTTGCAGAACCCTCGCAAGGAGGCTTACTTTCTTTGCATCCTCCTCCTACCAAAAGAAGGAAGCATAGCGTTAAAATAGATATAGATAGCTTTTTTGACATATTCGCTTTTGAGACAAATATAGCTAAATATTTAAGAAAAGCGTTTCTGGAAGAACTCATACAGTGTTGTATTCATGAGTAGAAGAAGCAAGGCATACATTGTATCCTCTACAGGAATCGTAAACATACGCATAGAAAGGTTTTCTTCATTATTATACCATACAACTTCATTTTCAATGAATGAACCTGTAAGGATGCCATTGACAATGAAAAAAGGGATCAGTGCGATGAGATACGATATATAGAACTTACCCAGCCAATGTGTACGAAATATGAATACATGTAGTAGCAAGAACACTCCTAAAAGGGAAAATGTGGTCGTGGTATAGAGACGTTCCATATTTGTGGCAGCGACTGCAAACAAAAAGCCTACTAGGAACAAACTAATATATTGGGTGTAGCCTTGCAAGATATCACGCCTAACGAAATAGTTGAATGTTTCGTAGATGAACATGCAGGCATATGGCACCGTTATGAAGAACAGCCATTCTTCCAATGGAAGATTGAGTATATTCCATCCGATTAAATGTTGGTCTGTGAAACCCCATACTCCCCATTCTGTAAATAATACATCCCATATGATGAAGAATGCGCCCGTGAGAGCCATTGCAGGGAAGAAGTATTTCCATTTGGAGACGAAATGAATACGAGGTTCAAAACTTCTTGCAAATGGTACGGAGATAGTGAATAGATTAATTAATAAATAGGTAGACATAGACTAAATTGGGTTATGCTACAGATTTATGAGTGGCTTTTCTTGTACGCTTACGTGCGTCTTTGAGGTATTTAAAGGGGACAATAAGCATCCCAAAACATTCTCCATCTTCTTTTCCAAGATGCTTGTGATGAATCTTATGCGCTCTTCTGATAGCACGTAGATAGGTATTATTGGTTCTGCGCAGGATTTTAAAGCGTTGATGGATAAAGATATCATGAACAATGAAGTATGCCAATCCGTATAAGGCTATTCCTACTCCAATCCATACGCGAAAATCATTGCCAGCGATCATCCCAAACATAATACAGAGCCAGCTTGGAATCGCAAAAATGAGGAAGAAGGAATCATTCTTTTCGAAAAAGTGCTTGTGGGGCTGGTGGTGGTCTTCATGGAGATACCAGAGGAAACCATGCATAATATATTTATGGGTAAACCAAGCCACAAACTCCATTGTGAGGAAGGTGCCAATTACGATAAGGGCGTTGATCAGGATATACATAGTATATTACAGTTTTAGTGGTTATAAAATTAAGTTCAAGATGCCAAAGAATGCGACTTGGATAGCGAATAATCCCCATGCAATAGCATTATCGGTATGAATCTTCATTCTGTGGAAAAGATACACAAGGCCAAAAGCAATTAGGAACCATCCGATGTAGTTTTGCACAGGAGGATATCCAATAGCCCAATTCCAGAATTCTAGTTTAATAGCAATGGGTTCTATAAGGAAGTCTAGTCCAACCATTAGACTAGCTCCTACTATAGCCTTTACAATATTGTGAAAAGGAAGGGCATTAGATATTACCCCCGTACAATAAGTTAATACGGCCCAGATGACCCCAATAATGACTGATACTCCTCCTAGTTTCCATCCCAATACTTCTCCATAGGCGTATTCACCGAATATAGCTCCTGTTTGTACACCGAGATACTCGAATAAAAAACCTATGGAAAAGGAAATTGTGCAAAACATCCAGAACCTTAGATTTCTTTGAGAGTGATTGAGGAATAATATAGTGGCAGCCAACAGCAGGTTAATGGGAGTAACAGGCAAAAAATAATCTTGCCAAGTAGAGGCAATGCCAATTACTCCTATTAGATGGAAAATAAGGAGGAGGTAAAGGCTAAGACGAATAGGATCAAGGGAACTTAGCCTAGTAAGGGATATGTTCATGCTGGGATTGCTCATTCTTGGTCAATTGATAGGTATAGGAAAGGCTATGTTTTTTACGAATAATGTCTGCCGTAATCTTTGCTGATAATAGACAAAGGGGAATACCTCCCCCTGGATGAACGCTTCCTCCTACAAAATATAGTTGAGGGATTTTATAGGAGAAATTGGGATGTCGTAAGAAGGCTGCGAATCGATTGTTCGAACTAGCCCCATATAAGGCTCCCAAATAGGAGGAAGTCCGTGTTTCAATACTCCGAGGTTCTAGAATTGATTCTGATTCAATGAGGGATCGAAGATTAACACATAACATGCGGGATAGCTTTTGAAGGATTTGTTCACGGGCTTGCACGATAATTTCATCCCAATTTTGCCCTATATTATGAGGGACATTAATCATGACAAACCAATTTTCGCATCCTTCAGGAGCATCATTCGAATCCTCCTTAGAGGATATGTTCACATATATGGTTGGGTCGTGATAAACTGTTTTCGTCTTAAATATATGATTGAATTCAGTTTGATAGTCTTCGCTGAAGAATATATTATGCAATTCGAGTTCAGGGAAGGTTTGGGTGATTCCCCAGTAGAATATGAGCGCTGAGCTTGACCGTTCTTGTTGTAGGGTTCGTTCAGGTTGTGGCTGCTTAGGTAGTAAGTAACGATAAGTCGGTACTATGTCCATATTGCTCACTACCCAATCTGCAAGAATAGTATGAGGTGACTGATCATGCCGAATACCAATTGCTTGCCCTTCCACTATGACGATTTCAGTTACACGGTGGTTGTAGTGAAAGGTTACCCCGAGATTTTCGGCAAGTTTAACAAGACTCTGTGTGATTGAATGCATACCCCCTTTAGGATAGAATGTCCCAATATTGTGTTCTAGATGGGGAATCATATTGAGTACTCCTGGTGCTGTATAGGGATTCGATCCATTGTATGTTGCAAAACGATTAAATAACTGTACAAGCTTAGGATGAGAAAGCTTTCGTACATTTACTTGGTTCATGCTTCTGGTCAGATTGAGGCGATGTATATAAAATAAGGCTTTTAGTACATCGGTAGACCAATAAGATTCAAGACGATGAAGGGATTTCTCTAGGAATATACTAGAGGTGACATCATATAAAGTTGCACATTCCGTTAAGTAATTTTTGACTTCCTGAGAAGGATGGTCGAGTTTGCTCTCTATTTCCCCACAGAATTGATCAATATTCGTATAAGCAGTGATTTGTGTTTGGTCTTCATAGAAGTATTTGCAGGCTACACCTAGTTTGGTATATTCGAAGTGATCGCTAGGGCGCGCGCCTGCCAGTTCGAATAGTTCATCTACGAACTGGGGCATGGTGAATAGGGAAGGGCCTGCATCGAAGCGGTATTCTCCTTGGTTTATAGCCGTTAGTTTACCGCCAGGGTAGGCGTTTGCTTCGTATACATTTACCTGAATACCCAAGCAGGCAAGGCGAATGGAGGTTGCAATACCTGCTATACCTGAACCAATAATAACTGCATTCATACATGTAGGGTAGATGGATGATTAGACATAAAAATATTGTCAATTGGTTGGAGGAATCGACTTGTGAGGCTTTGCATAAGGAAGGCGTTCTAAGAGATTTGTACTGTGGTAGGCATCTAAACCTGCAACGGTAATACTGCCCGCTCGTTTTATGTCAAGAAAGCCGTCCTCTGTCAAGCAATCAGTAGGAAAGTGGACTTCGACAAGCTCGCCTATGATGAATACGGTTCCATTTAATTCGATATCGATTTTTTGTTTGAAAGCCAGCCCTAATCGTATGTGGGATTCTTGGACATAAGGAGCAGGTATTATCGGGGTGTATAGAGGTGTTAATCGGGTTACATTGAATTCAGATATATCTTTAGGATAACGAGCAGATGTATGGTGAGCCTGTGGATAGATATCTTCATTGAGGTGATTGAGGGTGTAGAACCCTGTTTCCAATAGATTTTCTAACGTATGCCGTGCAACTGTATGGGGGCGCATCACCATGCCGAATAATGCAGGATTTGATCCTAGGTGAACAACTGAACTCACGATTGCGAGATTGGTTTGACCCTTTGTATCGACTGTCCCAACCATGTTCACTCCTTTGAATCCACTTAGTGAATTCACAAATTGGGCTCGATAGCGTCTTTCTAATGCAAGGATATCTGCTTTTATCCAATGTGAGGTACTCATGCTCCTGTTTATTTGACCTTATAAACCTCTTAAAGTAGACATGCCGCCATCTACCCCTAATACTTGCCCGGTAATCCAGCTTAAATCTTCGGAGAGAAGGAGTAGGGCGACTTTGGCCAATTCTTCTGCTGTTCCGACTCGGTTCATTGGGTGTCTCTTTGCAGAAGCTTTCCGTTTGTCTTCTGTAGAAAGAAGGCGTTCTGCGAGAGGGGTATCTGTAAGAGAAGGCGCGATTGCATTTACGCGAATTTTAGGTGCAAATTCGGCCGCCAAAGATTTGGTCAGACCTTCTACCCCAGCTTTAGCTGTTGCTATAGATGCGTGGAAAGCCATTCCTGTTGTCGCAGCTACTGTGCTAAATAGGACTATACTAGACGACTTCCCTTTCTTTAACGCCTTTAAGCATGCTTGAATACATTGTACAGCTCCTAAAACATTGAGTTGGAAGTCTTTTCGAAAGTCCTCTTGGGTTAAACGATGAAAAGGCTTTAAGGTAATACTACCTGGACAATACACAAGCCCATGTAATACAGGAGGAAGGAACCCAAAGTCAGGGGATTCAGAGAGAATATCCAAGGTATGAAAATGGATATTGGAGTGAGAAGGAAGTTCGCGACGGTTACGGGCAGCGACCCACACATTGGCTCCTGCGTTAGCGAGTTGTTGTGCGAGTGCCAAGCCTATGCCCGAACTTCCTCCGATAAGCATATAATTCTTCCCTTTCATAGTCGGTTAAACAATAACAAGCGAATGATTTTTGAGATATTCATCTACTCTATTCAAGATTATTTTGAACCAAGCCGTATAGGTATCTGGTTGTTCACTGATTTCTTTTTTGATAGCATCAAGGGAAAGGTACTTCCATTCTGCTACTTCTTCAGGATTGATTTTGGGTTGAACGTCTGAGAAGCCAATAAATACGTGGTCTAGTTCTTTCTCGATAAGGTTATGGTCTAAATGCGCTTCATACATAAAATCGAAAGCCTTTTGTACTTTACATGTAAAGCCCATTTCCTCTTGGAGCCTTCTTTGGGTGGCATATTCAAGGGATTCGCCTGCACGTGGGTGGCTGCAACAGGTGTTGGTCCAGAGACCTCCTGAATGGTATTTGTGGAATGCACGTCTTTGGAGCATTAGCTCTTGTTTGCTATTAAAAACAAAGATCGAAAATGCTCTATGTAGAACGCCTTTTCTATGTGCTTCCATTTTTTCCATGGTTCCAATCTCGCGGTCGGAGGTGTCTACAAGGATTACAAACTCGTTCGTCATGGGATACTAATTGAAATAGATGAAATGATAATGTTAGATCAAGTTGAACTGAAATCTTAGGAAGGAACCTAGGAATATTCGGTATTTTTTGTTGTCTGGAATCCGAATTCGCTCTTTGAGCATTTTGGCGGAAGGTGTATTTCTAATTTTTATGAAAAGTTGGTAGTAATACACATAGGCCAAATAGACTCCTAGGCGTGCACTTCTTGGAAGCAATTTAATTCCTTTATATCCATCTTGAAAATCAATCTCTATGTCTTGTTCAATCAAACGCTTGGTTTGCTCATCGAATCGTTCAACATTTAGGTTAGGAAAATAGCTTCTCCCTAAAGAGACATAGTCAGCGTTTAGGTCTCGGAGGAAGTTGATTTTTTGAAAAGCTGATCCCAAGCGCATTGCATAGAACTTAAGTTTTTGGTATTGTTCGTCATTGCCTTCACAGAAAACTTTTAGACACATTAAGCCAACTACCTCGGCAGAGCCTAAGATATAGGTCTCAAAGTTTGATTGTGTATATTCTACATCTTCTAAATCCATCTCCATTGATTTAAGGAAAGTATCAATGAGCTCATGATCAATATTATAGGTGTTTACTGTTTCTTGAAAGCTATTGAGAATGGGATTTAGGCTAATTTGGTCTTCAATTGCCTCATATGTATCGCGTTTGAACTTTTCTAGCAATCGTCTCTTGTCATAACTGTGGAAGGTATCTACGATTTCATCAGCAAAACGAACGAAACCATAGATCGCGTAAATTGGATCGTGGAATTTACGGTTTAGTAGCATGATTCCATGTGAAAAGGAGGTGCTATATGCACGGGTTGTAATCTTGCTTACTTTACGGGATACCTTATCAAATAGTGCCTTCATAGCTTGTGGAATGGATAAATAATTGGAACAGAAATAAAGATTGAATAGGGATTAATAGGTTGCAGCGACAGAACTTCGGGATATTCGTGCCTGTTTCATGTTTTGTATAAGTGGAAAGTCTTTCTGGATTTCTTTTGCAACAACTTGCCCAGAAATGAGAGAAGGGGGAACTCCAGGCCCAGGTACGGTTAGCTGGCCTGTATAGTATAAATTGGAAACTTTTTTGCTTTTTAAAGCGGGTTTCAAGATGGCTGTTTGCATAAGGGTATTGGCAAGCCCATAGGCATTGCCTTTATATGCATGGTAATCAGCCTTAAAGTCTTTATGTGCATAAGAACGTTTATAAACGATATGCTGAGCGATATTCTGTCCTGTAAGCGCTTCTAAGCGATTCATGACCAATTGGTAGTAATGCTCACGCATTTCAGGGGTATCTTCAAGGTTCGGAGCAACAGGTACTAGGAGGAATAGATTCTCATGTCCCTCTGGAGCCGTAGTAGGATCCGTTTTACTTGGACAACAGGCATAGAATAGGGGATTGGTAGGCCATTGAGGATGGGTATAAATTTCGTCTGCGTGGAGTGCAAAATCAGTATCAAAGAATAAATTATGGTGCTCAAGTTTTTTGAGACGCTTGTTTACTCCAAGATAGAAGAGCAGAGAGGATGGTGCCATGGTACGTTTGTCCCAATATTCTTCTGTATACTGTCGGGATTCAATCGGCAATAACTCCTGTTCAATATGGTGGTAATCTCCCGCCCCGATAATGATATCTGCTTCTATGCGATCATTTGTTGTCCATACTGCTTTGGCTTTCCCCTTAGCCACTTCAATCCGTTCGACAGGAGAGTTGAGATGAATTTTTACGCCCATCTCTTTTGCGAGTTTAGTCATGCCCTCAACGATTTTGTGCATCCCTCCCATAGGATACCATGTACCAAGGTTGATATCTGCATAGTTCATGAGACTATAGAGAGCAGGGGTATTTTGGGGGACTGCGCCAAGGAATAGGATAGGGAATTCGAGAAGCTGAATGAGTTGGGGGTGTTTGAAATATTTTCGTACATAACTCCCAAAGGATTGAAAGATATGTAGACTAACAAGTCCTTTTAAGAGTCGGAAGTCTGCAAACTCCCAAACAGATCTACAAGGTCTGTAGACGAGGTCTTGGATGCCTACTTCATATTTGTATGCAGCTTCTTCAAGGAATGTATGCAGTTTTGCAGCACTTCCTTTTTCTTTTGATTCGAAGAGAGCGAATAATTCTTCAAGTTTAGCAGGAATTAACCAATCATCTTCTTTCCCAAAACAGACCTTATAGGAAGGGTCTAAACGTGTAAGATCATAGTAGTCAGCTGTTTTTTTGTTGAATTGCGCGAAATATTGATCGAATACATCGGGCATCCAATACCAACTGGGACCCATATCAAAAGTGAAGCCTTCGGCTTTGAATTTGCGGGCTCTTCCGCCTGTTTGTGCATTTTTTTCTAGCAGAGTTACTTCATATCCTTCCTTAGCAAGGGAGGTTGCGGCTGCTAATCCTGCAAAACCTGCTCCTATAACTACTATTTTCTTACCCATAGTATCTTTGAATAAAGAATAAATATCTTCAGTTACAGACATTTCGAAAGAAATGAGCCTGTACGTCTGTTGAATCTGTCCTGTGAAAAAGCCGATGTTTATTAAACAATATACTATCTAGATACTAATGGGATTTAAATTTGTTTAGATTTTGTTTAAAAAAAATAAACATTAGTGTATTGATATTAAGACACACCTATGAACATATATGTGTCATAGGAATAAGTTACATCAATCCGAAACTCGAAAGTTGTGGCACAAAACATTTATCTTTAGATTTGTGCTACTATTAGGAATATATCCAAATCGCTCTTAACCAAATAGATAAACTAAAGGATGAAGAGACTTTTGAAAATCGTGACCTTACTGTCCGTATTGGGGATAGGTGGTACGGCAGGCTACTTTTATCTATCTGAAGCAGAATCTAGAAATATCTTTAGATATGTGCCAGATGATTTTATTTATATGATTGAATCGAATCAACCGATTAAGGATTGGCAAGAATTGAGTGGTAGTACTATTTGGCAGTATCTGAAAACAAATGAGTTTCTTGGAGATGTCGCTGCTTCAGCTAATTCATTAGACTCTTTGTTGAATGAAAATAAGACGGTGATTAAACTAATTTCTTTGGGTAATCTATTAATCTCTTCACATATGACGAAAGAAGATGACTATGACTTTACAATCATGGTAGATCTAAAGGGGATTAGTAAAGTGGGGAAATTTTCTAATTTCTTATCGTCTGCGATTGGACTTTCTGGTTACCAAGTGAGTGAGAGTACATATAATGGAGAAACAGTATTAGGCTTACTTGATGAAGAAACAAAGGAAACCTTATACTTAACTGTCTCAGGTAATATCTTGGTCGCTTCTTACACAAAGGATCTCCTAAAAAAAGCATTGGATCAGTTTAATAAAGAAGTTAGTGTGGAGGAGATTGAAGACTTTAAACGAGTGAAATCAAAAGTAGGGGAGGATGGGATTTACGAATTGTTTATTAACTATAGTTATTTGGATAAGATGATTCGGGCATATACTTCTGATATGCCTGAGATTTTGGATGGGGTAACCGAGATGCTAAGCTACACGTCTTTTGGTTTGACAGTAGGGGAGGACAACCTTGCGTTACGGGGGTATACGCGGCAGATGGATTCTATTCCCTCTTTCTTGAATATTTATAACAATACAAAGAAGGGGCAAGTGCATGCTCATCGAATCCTTCCTAAAGAAACAGGGATGTTTATGAGCATGGCTTTTGATGAATTCGACGAATTTTATAGAGAGTTTGATAGCTATTATGAATCTACAGACAAGGAAGGCTATGACTCGTTTGCGTCGTCACGAAAGAAACTAGAGAAGTTTTTGAAGCTTGATATGGAACGAGATTTCTTTAGTTGGATGACAGATGAGATTGCGATGGCTATTATTCCTACGGATCAGACTTATCAGACCTATTCTCATTTCGCTATTTTTCATTTTGATGATTATAAACTGGCACAAGAGCGAATGAATTATGTCACAAAGATGATAAAGAAGCGTTCTCCTGTGAAGTTTGAGACAGTAGAACATAAGGGGTATGAGATTAAGTATTTGAAGTTGAAGGGATTCTTTAAGTTGTTCTTTAAGAAGATGTTTGGGAAAATCGAAAAACCTCATTATACATTCTTGGACGATTATGTGGTCTTTAGCAATGATGTAGCTTCGCTTCAGTTTATCATTGACAAATACTTATCGAATCAGTCTATTGGTTATGATCAGGGATATGCGCGTTTTGCGCAGAACTTCGATCGTAAAACGAATATTTTTACATACATTCAGCCTAAGTATTTTTACAACTATACATCTGCGAATTTGGATTGGGAATCTCGTCGGGACTTGGCCAAGAACCGCAAGTATTTCTTGAGTTTCCCACGGGTAGGATTCCATATGTCGTCTACTTCAGGGGTATTCGATACGCATTTGTATGGGGAGTTTGATCCCGTAAAATAGAGATCATGCGTAAAGGGACGGAAAAAATCCCTATTTTCGTCGCCGCTAAACCCTTACATTTGTCTTGATGAATATGCTTGTGAACATCCGTATCCATATCCTTGCTTTCTTCCTATTCTTGCCATTATGCGTCGTTGCTCAAAAAGGAATAGTGAAAGGGAAAGTAAAGGACCCCGATAATAAGGCTATCAATAATGTTAAAATTCAGGTACTGAATTCGTCAATTTCGCCTGTATATAGTGATGCCAATGGAGATTTCCGTATAAAGTTAGATCCTGGTTCGTATGTGTTGGAATTTACCACTGTTGGGTATGACACAACGCGCGCATCTACGCGGGTCGCTACCTCTGGAAGTGTAGTTGATCTGCCTGTAAAGATGCTACCCTTTAGTTTGGACGAACAAGAGATTATTGGGGAAAAAGACATTACAGAGTTGCCAGAGGGATTCCAGACGGATATTCTTCCTGTGAAGCCTGAAGATATATTAAAAACGCCTGCAACTTTCTCTGTGGAGCAGGTAATGGCAAGCGTAGCAGGAGGGACGAGTAGTGAGTTCTCTTCTCAGTATCGAATACGTGGAGGAAATTATGATGAGAACCTTATCTACGTAAACGGGATTGAAATCTATCGACCGTTTCTTCCAAGGGCAGGCCAACAGGAAGGCTTAGGGTTTACCAATCCTTATCTGGCTGATGACTTGAAATTTAGTACAGGAGGGTTTGAGGCAAATTATGGAGACAAAATGTCTTCTGTTCTTGATATTACCTATCGGACACCTAAGAAGTTTCGGGGAACGGCAGAGGTGGGGATTCTTACAACGAATCTTCATGTGGAGGGGACTTCTAAGAATAGAGCAGAGCCCGAAGAACCTGGACGATTCACATATCTGTTAGGAGCACGTCGTTTTTCTTCTACCTATGTATTGAATAGCCTTGATGTACAGGGAAGCTATCGTCCGAATTTCTTGGATCTGCAAACAATGCTGACCTATACGCCTAAGCGTAAGTCGGAAAAATACTTTAAGATTCGGACGAAGAAAAATGGGGAGATGGATACTACCTATATTCCGAACAATAAGTTGAAGCTAACGACTTTTTGGACGTTTGCGCGCAACCGTTACATTTTTCGGCCAGAGAACCGAGAAACGACTTTTGGAACAATTCAACAGGCCTTTAACTTATTTGTTGCATTTGAGGGGCAAGAACGTATGGGGTATACGACGGGATTGGGTGCATTTATGATCGAACATCGCCCAAATGTACGCCTTAAGTTAGATTACATCTTGACAGGCTTCCGAACAGAAGAAAGCGAGCTATTTACTGTAGAGGGGGGATATCGCTTAAGCGATATTAATACGAACTTTGGTTCGGATGAATTTGGAGAATCGACCTTTGTAAGAGGAATTGGAACAGAGTTCAATTATGGACGTAACTACCTTACGGCTAATGTAGGGAGTGCACAAATCAAGGGAACTTGGGCAGCTAATAAGAAGGCTTCACATAAGCTGCATTGGGGAGTGAAGTATCAGTACCAGCGAATTAAAGATGACTTGAAGGAATATATCTTAATTGACTCGGCGGGTTATGTGGTGGATTCTACGGGGGGATTTGGACGAGAGGAGTACATTCGGGGTTCGGCAGATTTGACCAGCAATACCTTTAAAGCATACTTTATGCACGAATGGGCATTGAGTCCATCCTCCAAATTATTAACAGGTGTTCGGGGAATGTATTATGATTTGACTGATGATTGGTTGGTGGCTCCTCGAATTCAATTTGTCTATGATGCTTCCAAGCGAGAGAAGAAAAAGCCCAAGGAATATCGATTGCGATTGGCAGGAGGAATGTATCATCAGCCACCTTTCTATCGTGAGTTTCGGCGGTTGAATGGAACGCTTAACTTAGGAATTAAGCCGCAAACTGCCGTCCATGCTTTGGCAGGAGTAGACTATCGGTTTAATATTTGGAATCGACCCTTCAGATTATCTGCCGAAGGTTATTATAAATATTTGTACAATCTGATCCCTTATGAGATTCAGAATGTGCGGGTTCGTTACTATCCTGATAGAGTGGCCAAGGGATATGCATATGGGTTTGATGCGCGTTTGAATGGAGAATTCATCAAGGGAGTAGATTCATGGGTGAGTTTTGGGATTTTGAATACGCGAGAAGATGTATTGGGCGATACGATTGGGTATATCCCTCGCCCGACAGATCAGCGTTTTCATATTTCTTTCTTCTTCCAAGATGAAATGCCAATTAATCCGACCTATAAGGTGCATATTAAGTATGTGTATGGAAGTGGGACACGTTTCGGTCCCCCGAGAGTGTTTGAGAATCGAACGGCTTTTGGATTCCCTGCTTATCACCGCGTAGATATTGGGTTTAGTAAGTTGATTTCGTTTAAGGTAAAAACGGAAGGGGCTAGACGGCCTATTGAATCTATATGGGCTTCTGTGGAGGTATTTAATTTGTTCCAACGGGCGAATACGGTTTCGTACACGTGGGTGAAGGACATTTTTAATACGCAATTTGCAGTTCCTAATTTCCTTTCTGCTCGATTGTTGAATGCTCGTGTGATTGTCACGTTCTAGGATGGGACATACCTCTTGTGTTGAATCATAGATTACCTAGCTAGGTAATGATACTTCACAGGCCGAATCATAGATTACCTAGTCAGGTAATGATACTTCACGCGCCAAATCATAGGTTACCTAACTAGGTAATGATACTTCACGCGCCAAATCATAGGTTACCTAACTAGGTAATGATACTTCACGCGCCAAATCATAGGTTACCTAGCTAGGTAATGATACTTCACGCGCCGAATCATAGATTACCTAGCTAGGTAATGATACTTCACGCGCCAAATCATAGATTACCTAACTAGGTAATGATACTTCACGCGCTAAATCATAGATTACCTAGCTAGGTAATGATACTTCACACACCAAATCATAGGTTACCTAGCTAGGCAATGATACTTCTTGTGCTTAAAGGGGGGAATGGCTATAGGGAAATTATGGTATTCAATTCTATTTTATTATTGTCGATTGGGTAAAGACATGTATCTTTGCGACATAAGTAAAAATCATTAGTACATAATAAACAATTCCTTTAATTCATGGCAATCATCCAAGCATTTAGAGGGATACGGCCTGCGCATGAGTATGCTGCAAAGGTTGCGTCTCCGCCTTATGATGTCCTTAATTCTCAAGAGGCAAGAGCTATAGTTGCTGATAATCCGTTGTCTTTTTTGCGCATTATAAAACCTGAGGTAAATTTACCAGAAGACATTGGCCTATATGAGGAGGCTGTTTACCAAAAGGGGCGAGAAAATTTTGAAACTTATCTAGCAGAGAAGATTTTAATTCAAGATGATAAGCCTAATTTGTATTTATACGAACAGGCAATAGAAGGACATTCTCAAGTGGGATTAGTGGCTGCTTCGAGTGTTCAAGATTATGAGGATGATGTTATCAAAAAGCATGAATATACGCGCCCTAAGAAGGAGAAAGATCGAATCAAGCATATGAAAACGCTTGGAGCTCAACCTGGCCCTGTGTTTTTGACATATCCTGATTCGAATAAGATTAATGCGTTGGTGAATTATACGATTGCCCTATCTGAGCCTACTTATAAATTTACGACTCCTGATGGAGTGACACATACGTTTTGGGTGGTAGATGAAGAACCTACCATCACGAAGTTTTGTCAATTGTTTGAAACAGAGGTACCTGCTACGTATATAGCAGACGGACATCATCGAGCCGCATCTGCATGGAATGTTCGTAAGGCATTAGCTGAAGCAAATGGCAGCCATACAGGAGAGGAAGCCTATAATTTCTTCCTTACCGTATTGTTTCCTGCCTCTCAGGTGAAGATTATTGATTATAATCGTCTTGTGAAGGATTTGAATGGCTTGAGTGCAAAGGAGTTCTTGAGTAGCTTGGAGGAGGAGTTTGTGGTTTCGGCAGTGGTTAGTTCTGATTCTTATTATCCTCGTTCGACTGCTGATTTTGGGGTGTATCTGGAAGGGAAGTGGTATAGCATTACAGCTAAGGAGGGAACCTACGATCCTAATGATCCCATTGGATGTTTAGGAGCATCTATCCTTCAAGATAATGTATTAAATAAGATTTTAGGAATCGAAAACCCGCGCACGGATGAGCGAATTGATTTTGTAGGCGGGATTCGTGGGCTAGGGGAGTTGATGAAGCGAGTGGATAGTGGAGAGATGAAGGTTGCCTTTGCGGTTTATCCTGTAAGCGTAGAACAATTAATGGATACGGCCAATGCGGGTAAAGTGATGCCGCCTAAGTCTACGTGGTTTGAGCCTAAGTTGAGAAGTGGACTGATTGTAAATCGGTTTTAGAAAGCAATATCATTGAGAACAAATCCATAGGCATTTGAAAGATAAGGAGCGCTTTGTGCTAGTCGAGCTTTTAGCCTTATCGTTTTCTGATTGGTCTCTTTAGGGTCTTTTATGCGAGATAGATAATTGTAGTATAGTATCAAGACCTGCAATTTATTGTAGGGATCTAGCTGAGGGGCTTGTAATATACCTAATACATCTTCTTCAAATTGTTGTTGCTGGTTTCCTCGCGCAATAATACGCGGAAACGTATATGAGTCTTCTATAGGAATACTGTCAAGAGGATTGACAGTTTTTAAGGCCGTACTAATTGCTAAGTAAGGCACGTTAACTCGAATATTTTCTAACTTGTGTTTAGGTGATACATAGTTGCTTAAAATAAAATCAGCATGAATTCGGGGAGAAAGATCAAGTAGTAATAAATGAGATTTTATAAACAAACCTACTTCTTGTTCTTTTGCAGCGAGGCTAGTTATCTTATCCAAATGCTCGTAAAGTTCACTGTCCATACACCAAGCTCGGCGTACTCTTCGGCTTCTTGTTAACTCAAGTGCTGCTTTAGATGTATATGTTTCCTCTATTAGGTTTTCAAGGAAAATGTTACTGTTGTTATTTATGATGGCTTCCTTTACTGCTTTAGCCATAAGGGGAGCTAATTGTTTTCTTAGTTTCGGATTGTTTTTTATCTGAGCTGTTATCGGTTTATATCTTTCAAGAAGCTCTGAGGGAATTCCATGTCTTCGAAAAAAACTATAACGCAAAGGAAAGTTTAGCTCAAGGAGGCATTCTATTTCTTGAATGAGTGCCTCCCTATGTGAAGTGGTAAGGGGATCGGGTTCGTAGATACGAAAGAGGGGAGCTTCCTCAACTGAGAAAACGGGGGAGCTTCCTGCTAAGAGGCAAATTGAATAGCTTATTAAGCTATTGTATTTTTGGGGGATCGGCCATTGTTTACATTCGTCTGTGATGTATAAAAGGGTAATTTCGGAACTGTCTGAATCTCTTTTGTTTATATACCATCTTCCCGTTTTGGATTGCTTCTCAAAAGTGGGTAGAGAAAATAAACCGCGTTTTACTTTTTTTCCGTAAATAATTTCTATCGATTCTGTTTTAACTATAGGGAGGCTTTTAATTTCTTGTGATATATGTGGCTTGTATGTTGCCACAAAATCATCATAACTGATATTTGTTTCCAGAATTTCTCTCCATTCCGTTAACTTTATAGAAGTATTTGGTCGTAATATGAGGTAGTTACCCTTCCCTTGAGGTAGGCCATAGAACGTTTGATTGGACTCTTGAACGCATACCTTCGTTAAGGAATCTACTTTATTGCCTAATTGTTGCCATATGGTCGGTCTTACTTTCCCTCTTTTAAGATTTGTACATCCATACAACAAGAGTATTATTAGGCTTAATATTATTCGGTTTTTCATACAGATAGTTTTTTAAGTAAGTCATAGTTAATATACTATATTTTATGTTTGCTCCAAAACAAAGATACAATACGAGCTTATGAATTCATAAGCTCGTATTGTATCTACCATATAGATATTGTCATCAGGAAGAAAAACTGAAACAAACTTTGGATCTAATCCTGCGATGCACCTACTAGTTGAAACCTGCGTCTGGATTGGATAATGTCTGCGGGTTCTTCTCCTTCTTCGCCTGCTGTGATTAGTTCGGCGAGGAAGGCATAATCTCCTGTATCTACTTTGGGGAGAGCAAAAGAAAACTGGAGGAGGGATTTTCCTGTTGCTCCGACTTGTGCAGGAACCGCTTGACTATCGATTTCTTTTCCTTCTTTTTGGAGGCTTACTTTTACGCTTCCTTGCCATGTCTCATAGGTATCATTGACTAATACTACAGGCAATTGAACGTTCTCGCCTGTATCGCGCTTTGATGTCCAATCGAATATGCAAATTCCCACAGGATTATAACAATGCTTAAAGGCTTCAGCTAATTGGGGAATTACTTCCAAACTATCTAAACCAAGAAATATATCCGATGTTTTAGAATCAGCATAATTGCTCGTAAGTCCTGCAAAATGGCTTACTCCTGCAGCGCGCATGGCTCGTTTATGCTCCGTGCTTGCCGCAATTTCATAGGCGTAAAATTCCCAACGCTCTTCAGGAGTTGAATTAGGGAGCCATTTATCGTAACCCGCTCTTGTATAATCTGTCGGATTTCCCTCTTTGTCTAACCATCGCCATACATGTTCGTTTACAAGAACAGGATTATTTCCGAATTTGCCTGTATAAGGTTGGGAAGGGTCAGAATCATTCAAAGCATCTAAGCCAGAGTAGGGGAGAAGAGGACTCCAAGGCGTATCCCAAAAGGATTCCATACCAATATAAGGATGGGATTCCTGAGGATCGGTGTCGCGTCCAGGTAAGCCCCAACCATTATCCCATGGGCGATTCGATAAATCTAGTCCACGCACCAATTGTATTGCGGCAGCTGTTCGGGGTTCTACGAATGTTTCACTTTCATTTTGGGCATCCCATATTAAAACACTGGCATGATTCCACTGGTCTTCCATCCAATTAACATACTCTGCTACTAGGGTATCCAGTGGAATCCCTGAACGGAAAGTTTTATATGTCCAAATTGCGTATTCATCTTGAACAATAATACCTTCTTCATCCGCTACATCATACCATATACTAGGGGCATTACCGATATGAAATCGAACATGGTTCCAATTTTGTGCTTTAAACTGTTGGTATACTTTCCGAATCCATTCTTTATCGAAACAATGATCCATTGCTCCTGGCGTTTCAATAAAGCGAAAATAAGGAATACTTGTTCCTCGTAGGTAGTAAGGCTTATTGTTCAAGATAGGGGCTCTACTTTCTGCATCGAAGTGAAAATCTCTCATGCCGAATCTATCTTGAAATTGATCTCCTGTTACTTGTACGGTGAGGCTATATAAATCAGGATGTTCTGGGCTCCAAAGTTTAGGGTTTTGCATAGGGAGTTCTATCGAGAATAAGCTTGTCGTTTTCGGCTCAAACCTCATCGAATCGGTTCTTGCTGCCGCTTTAATTCCTCCCTGAGAGGTAGATACCCATACTTCTATTTGATCGTTTTTGACCGAATCACTTAAGTTCCTTACCCAGCCTACAACCTTAACCTTTTGGTCATTGATATTGGGTACAATCTGGATGTTTTTAATGAGTAAATCTCCTGTCAAAAAAAGCTCTACATTGTCATAGATGCCTGGATAATGATACCGTTTTTCTATGGCTTCTGTATAGGCATTCTTATAATCGTGCCCTACAGAAGTCCCGACCTTTACAATTAACTCGTTTTCTTCGCCTGATTCTTTGAGTATGCCTGTTACATCATAGTAAGTGGGCGTGAAGTTTCGAGAACTACCCCCTAGTTTTTTACCATTCAACCAAGCCTCTGAGCCAAATTGTGCTCTCCCAATCTTTAATTGGGCATATTCTTTTGCTGTTCCCTCTTCTATCTTAAATGTTTTGCGATACCAGAAGGCTTCTCTCAATTCATCTTTGAATCTAGGCGTTTTCATAAAGCGAGAAGGAAAAAGTTGTCCTGGTAGAGAACTGAGTATATACCCCCAGCTAGTTTCCCAAGCATCTTCTGTCTGCCCATCTTCGAAAGCAGGCTCAGCCATTTTAGCAAACCCAGGCACTTGGACTTTATGGGAGAAAGACGAAGGAATCTCTTCAGAATTACCTTCCTCAATTTCCCACTCGCCATTTAAAGAAACAGTTTGACGATTGAAAGCGCTGTCCTTTCGTATACTGGAGGCTAATATTGCTTTATAGGCTTGCGTAGAATCAGTCTCTCCTAATGATAGACCTCCTTCAATTGAGAAAGGATAAGCAATATGCGATCCTGTAAAACTACTTAGCTCTTCAATTGGAGCTTGGACAACTTCTGTTTGGAGGAGGTAATATAGGTATCCACTCACCGAACCTGCAAGTACAAGCAAAACGGCAAATACTTTGAGAAGCACTTTGACAACTTTCATGAATATGATAACTCAAGGGTTTTAAGGAAATGTATCAATATACGGTCGAATCATACAAATAAACGGTATTCTTCTGTGAAAGGTGCAATATTTTCCTAAGAATCTATACCCTTATGTCAATAGGCTTTAATACCTTTACGATATTGTATTCAGCTAATAACTATGACAAGACAGGAAATAATTGAAATATACGAAAAACGGGTAGAGGAGTTCTCAGATTTATTGGACATAACCAATCATCGTTATGACCGAGTTGCGACTCTGCGTTTATTAGTATTTGTTTTTGGGATTGTTGCTTCAATCTATGCGTTTCGCCACGATTATGAGATAGGCGCTGGGGTATTTACTGGTGCGGTGATTATATTTCTTATTCTTATGAAAATCCATCTTCGGATGGAACGCAAAAAAAACCATATTGCCCAGTTGGTCTCAATTAATCAAGATGAGTTAGAGGCATCAGAATTCAATATGAAGGATTTCGATACAGGAGAGGAATTTCTTGACCTCAAGCATCATTTTACATATGATCTTGATATATTTGGTGCAGGAGGGTTATTCCAATACATTAACCGAGCAACTTCTATCATTGGTAAAAAACTATTGGCACAATGGCTATCAAATCCTGAAAAGCATCCGAATACCATCGAAAAACGTCAAACAGCAGTACAGGAACTAGCAAGAAAATTTGATTGGCGGCAAGATTTTCAAGCGTATGGAGGAGGAAAGTCTGAATCATTAAGCGATAGGGAGCAAATGCTTCGTTGGATGAAGGAGGAAAGTTTCTATAGCAAATCTTTTCTATACAAAGCCCTAGTCCTTATTATGCCCCTTATTTTTGTTTCGTCTACTGTTCTATGGCTCTTTGGAGTTGTGCCTTATATATTACCTGTTGGGGTATTTCTGATTAATCTCCTAATTGTTGGGGGGAATCTGGCTCAGATAAATCATTTTCATGTAAAGATTAGCAAACGATATCGAATGCTTAGTAAGTATTCGTCTTTGTTCCAAAGCATTGAAAAAGAGAGGTTCGAATCGGAACTTATGGTTGAGCTACAAGAATCGTTGATTGTAGACGGCCTAACCTCAAGTAAATCAATTCAAAAACTAGCAGAATTAATTGAGTACTTAGATAATCGCCTAAACGCACTCGCCGGCATTCTTCTTAATGGGATTATGCTGTGGGATATTCATTATATCTCACGTATTGAAAAGTGGCGAGACCGTGTAGGAAATCGATTAGAAATTTGGCTAGATGTGATCGCTCAAGTAGATGCCCTTATTAGTCTAGGAACCTTTTCTTATAACCACCCATCTTTTATCTTTCCTGCAATAGAAACAGAAAAGTTCTCTCTAAAAAGTATTCAACTGGGTCATCCCTTGATAAAGTCTCAGGTACGTGTTTGCAATGACTTCCAAATTGATAAAATTGGGGATTTGGCACTTATTACTGGTGCGAATATGGCGGGGAAAAGTACTTTTATTCGAACCGTTGGGATTAACCTTATCTTAGGAATGATAGGGGCACCTGTATGCGCCCAATCTATGAAGTTTAGCCCAATCAACATCTATACAAGTATGCGGGCAAATGATTCCCTAGCGGATAATGAATCGTATTTCTTCGCAGAGCTAAAACGATTGCAAAGAATGATTCAATTATTGGAAGATGGAACACACCTATTTGTTATATTAGACGAGATTTTAAGAGGGACTAACTCAAAAGATAAGCAAACAGGCTCTAAAGGATTGATAAAACGAATGGTTAATCTCCCTGCTGTCGGTCTAATTGCTACACATGACTTAGAACTCGGAAAACTCGCAGATGAATATCCTAACCAGGTTACCAATTTGAGATTTGAAGTAGATATTAAAGGAGACCACCTTGACTTTGACTATAAGCTTAAGACTGGAATTTCACAAAATTTGAATGCAACCTTTTTGATGAAAAAGATGGGGATAATGGAATAGGATAGGGTTGGATTAATACAATGAATACCCTACATTTGGGTATATTCACTTTCTTTTATATACAATGCTGAACAAAGAACTTCTCAAAAAAATTCGTAAAATCGAAATCAAGATTCGTAAAATGGTAGAATCTACCTTTGCGGGAGAATATCATTCAGCGTTTAAAGGACAAGGCCTTGAGTTTGATGAAGTTCGTCCCTATCAATATGGAGATGATATCCGTTCGATTGATTGGAATGTAACAGCCAAAACAGGTCAAGTCTTTATTAAGAAATTTCGGGAGGAGAGGGAACAAACATTATTTGTTTTATTTGATGTGAGTGGTTCTGAGAATTTCGGGGTCAATCAAGAGAATAAGCTTCTTATAGGGACTGAAATTGCGTCTATCTTAGCATTCTCAGCATTAAAAAATAATGATAAAATTGGCTTAGCTACTTTTACCGATCAAATAGAAAAGTTATTTAAGCCAGGAAAAGGGCGAAAGCATATTTTGGCGATTGTTCGCTCTCTGCTGACCTCTGGCCAAATGCACTTAAAAACAAATATCAACCATGCTTTAGAGTTCGTATTGAAAAGCCTAAAGAGAAAAAGTATACTGATTATTATATCTGATTTTATTGATCAGAATTATGAACGTTCTCTCATTCAATTATCGCGAAAGCATGAAGTGATACTCATTCGATTGTATAATCCGAAAGAAATATTGGAATCTGGTTCTGGAATTATTCCAATTGTAGATATGGAAAGTGGGAGGATGAGTTGGCTTAATGCTGCCAATACAGGAGCTCGTCAAAAATTACAAACCAATTTTCTTGCGATTGACCGTAATCTGGAGCAACTCGCCAAAAAGTATAAGATTGGATATATGTCTGTGAATACATCGAAAGATTATATTCCTGTATTAGAACGATTCTTTAAAGAGAAAAATCGTCCGAAAAGGAAACGGCAAGGAGGTTCCAGATGATTCGTGAAAGCGTTTTAAAGATATGCTTAATTCTTCTATTTGGGTTTTTCTCTATAGAGCTTATTGGGCAAGAGGTCTCTGCTTCATTAGGCTTTGAAAGTGATAGTATGCTCGTTGGAAGTACAGTTGAGTTACGTCTAGAAATAAGCCACCCTCAAAATATTCCTATTTTTCTACCAGGAGAAAATAGTTCTTTTGGCGTATTTGAATGGGTCAGCACAAAGGCTAGTCCGACTCTTACCCAAGAGGGGATATCATACGACGAAGCTGTTTACACCTTGAGAAGTTTTGAATTAAAGAAATGGCAATACTTGGATTTACGATATGGCTATTTAAGTGGGAAGGATACGGTCTTTAATACTATTCGGAGTGATAGTGTCAGATTAAAAGAGCGTATTCCCTTCATAACTCAATTTTTGACCTATAAAAGAGATAAGCAGATCCTTTCTTTAAACCCTCCTCCGAACTATTTTCTGTTAGGTTTCCTGATATGTATCGCTTTAGGAGGGTTGATTGGCCTAGGAGCATTAATCCGAAAACCTCTTAAAAGATATTGGGAAAGTCGATTGATTAGAGGGGAATGGCAAGCTGTTCGAAGAAACTTGGCTAAGTTGAGACAGAAAATCACAAACCAAGCTTTATTTATAGACGAACTAAACCACCTTTGGAAAGATTATTTAAGTGAAGAATGGGAAATTCCCTTACGGAGCCTGACCACTACGGAATTGATCCCTGTCATTACAAAACAAACTAAATTAGCCACAAGCCATAGAGATGTTTTGATCGAAAGTGCTAAAATGAGTGATCAGATTATTTATGCCGATGCTAAACTTCCTGAAGATGATTTGATTCTTCTGTTGAAGAAAATTCAGCCCATTATGGAAGCTGCTTATAAACGAAAACGAGACCAAAAACTAGAAGAGGAGTAAATAAAAGAGATTAGATAACTTTTACACGGATATCAGAACTAATAGGAGAAACATAGGCTTCAGACATAATCCCTTTTTCTCCGAAGATTTTCTGCATAGCTGCAGCTGCTTTTTTTGCTGTTTCTTCTCCTTTTGTTAGGGCGAATACTGAAGGTCCTGCTCCAGATATACTTGCTCCCAAAGCTCCCGCATACATTGCTGCTCCTTTTACTTCATAGAATCCCGGTATAAATCGAGCCCTATGTGGTTCAATTACTACGTCTTGTAATGAGCGCCCAATCAATCCCCAATCTGAGAGCATCATACCTGCAATCAACCCTCCTACATTTCCCCACTGTGCAATGGCCGACTTCAGAGGAATACGTAGAGGAATAACCGCTCTCGAATCTTTGGTCAATAGCTTTATGTTCGGGTGTACAACTGTTGCGTATAAGTCTGTTGGGGTAGGAATATGAACTACATCAAACTCTTTATTACTTCGAACCAATGTCATCCCCCCTAAAAGTGATGGTGCAATATTATCTAAGTGAATAGCTCCACTTGCCAGTGCTTCGCCAGTTCCAGCAAAAGGAAGTAGTTCTTTCGTACTCAGGGGAAAGCCTAATAAAGCATTTACTGAATAAGCCCCAGCCACAGCACTCGCAGCACTTGACCCTAGTCCACTACCAATAGGCATACGTTTATGTATTTCCATCTCTACCCCCCGTTTTTCCCCTAGATGTTCTAATAGCTTTAATGCGGCGAGGCCAGCAGTATTCTTTTCTGCTTCCATAGGTAGTCCCTCAACTCCTGTAATACTTACAATATGTACTCCTTTCTTTCGTGTTGGCCTAACAACTACCTCGTCCCCTGGCCCCACGATAGAAATGCCTATCACATCAAACCCACATGCTACATTGCCTATCGATGCTGGTGCAAAAACCCGTATTTCTTTCGCCATAAAAACTGATTCCTTTCTTATGCACTGTATAATTAGGGAAATTAGCTCAATAACTCAAAAGTCATTCAAAAATTCTTAGACAAATATTCAAAAAACATGAGAAAATATCGGCTCCAAGATAGCGTTATCTTTTTAATACTTTTCTTATGTTCTTTTGAATCCTTATTTATGCAAATAAATCATATGACGAAAAGATCCTATTGGCTAATTATTATAGTATGTTTAAGTATTGGCATACAAAGTTGTAATTCTCCAGAGCCTAATCAAGATGTGAAAGATATTGAGCTTGAATTAGATGTGGAAAGAACAGATCAACGAATGCATCAATGTGCAAAAGCCCTCAAACAGAATCCAAACTTAGACGATCTTGAGGCCTTCAATACCTATCTGAAACCAGAAGTTGATTTTCTATACGAAATGTTGGGTGTTCCGAGAGAGGCCATTACAGAAGAGCAACTTGCAAAAGAAATTGTTTCTTTCTTAAGGGATTCTCATGTCGCTCATTTGCTAGATACTATACAAATTGTTTTTCCTGACAATTTCCCATTAGAAGAAAAGATTGCCCCTATATGGAAACGGATTAAACTTCATTTTCCTAACAGTACTCTTCCTAGGATTCGCACCCATGTGAATGGCTTTACCCCCAACGCAACTACAAAAACAATCGATCAAATTCTCCCAACTCCTAATTATTTTAGTGTTGGTTTGCATTATTTTCTAGGAGAGAAGCTCACGTATTATCCTCCTAGCATTCCTGTTTATATACGAAAAAGATTCGATCCTGAATATATGGAAACAATGGTAGTAAAGGAGGTCGCCGAAGGTATTGTGCCCCCCTTTCGCACAACTCATGAAACGAAGTTACTTGACCAGATTGTTCACTCGGGAATTAAGCAATATGTAATTGACCGACTTATTCCTCATGTACCTGATTCTTTAAAGCTGTTCTACTCCTCAAAACAAATGGAATGGGCAGAGGCCTATGAGAAGAATATTTATAACGAACTTATTCCACATTTGTATAAAAATGATGCTAGTATATACCAACGATACCTAACAGAGAAACCTTATACGACTCATTTATCGCAAGAGTCCGCGCCTCGTTTGGGTCAATATATGGGATGGAAAATTGTATCGAAATACATGGAGAAATTTCCAGAAACAAGTTTGGAGCAATTATCAGATATGACAAACTACGAAGAGATCTTTAAACGCTCGAAGTATAAGCCTTAAAATGAGAAAGGGTCGCAAGAACTAGAATTTCCTTGCGACCCTTTCTCATAAAAGAGTATAATTAATTACATAGTTGAACCTGCTTGTAGTTTCGCTGCATTGTCTGCCAACCTAAGCTGTTCAATTATTTGACTGATATCTCCGTCAATAATTTTGTCTAATTTATACAATGTAAGATTGATTCGGTGATCCGTGACTCGGTTTTGAGGATAATTATATGTTCTAATTTTAGCACTTCGGTCTCCAGTAGAAACCATTGAACGTCTTAGAGCATCTTCACTATCTTTCACTTTTGCCATCTCTAAGTCATAAATACGTGATCGAAGGATTTTCATTGCCTTCTCAAGATTTTTGATTTGTGACTTTTGATCTTGATTAGATACCACAATTCCTGTAGGAACATGGGTTAAACGAACTGCAGAATAAGTTGTATTCACAGATTGCCCACCTGGACCAGATGCACAGAATGTTTCTTTTTTTATGTCCGATTGTTTTAGATCAATATCGAATTCCTCTGCTTCTGGTAGGATTGCTACTGTTGCTGCTGAGGTATGTACACGACCTTGAGATTCCGTAGCAGGAACGCGTTGTACTCGGTGAACACCCGATTCATATTTTAAAGTTCCAAAAGCATCTTCTCCACTAATCATCACAACAACTTCCTTAAACCCTCCAGAGGTTCCCTCTTGGTAATCTGATATTTCAAATCTCCAGTTCCGACTTTCGCAGAATCTTTGGTACATTCTAAATAAGTTTCCAGCAAATAAACTTGCTTCATCCCCCCCAGTACCCGATCGAATTTCTAAGATAACGTTTTTACTATCATTTGGATCTTCAGGTATTAACAATAGCTTTATTTCTTCGGCTAAAGAATCTCGTTCTGGTAAAAGAATTTCGAGTTCTTCTTTCGCCAATTCTCTCATCTCCTCATCTGACTCCATATCAAGCATTTGCTTGGAAGTATCGATATTGCTCAGCACATTTTTGTACTCTAATGATTTAGAGACAATCTTGTCCAACTTCTTATACTCCTTGTTAATCTCTGCATATCGTCTCATATCCTGCATTATCTCAGGATTCACAATATCTCGTTTGACTTCCTCAAACCGCTCTTCAATCATCGCCAACTTCTCTAAAAGCATAATCTAAGTCTTGATATTTAAATATTGTATTTTAATACTTAATACGTATACAAATGTAGTGCATTTTTAAATAATAAGTAAAGGAAATCCCTATCCAAGCGAACATCAACTAGATCAGAAGGAAGCTCAAGCAAGAGGTCTTCCCATTCTCCTTTCTGCAAATGATATAAAAACACTCGATTATTTGAACCTGCAATCAGGTATTTTCCAATACTAGAGAATTCTAATGTTTCTATCCCTTTTGGGAAATCAATTTCATATCTATATGTTCCAAATATATCGAATACTAGAATTGCTTCATTCGCAAAATCACTGATAAACACTAAATTATCTTCATTCACATATATATCTACTGGCTCATATAGACTTCCTTCTCCATAATCTAACCCTCCGAATGCTAGTTCGAGCTCTCCGAATGAATTGACCTTATAAACACGATTGTCAAACTGATTGAGCACGAATTGTTCCCCATTCATACTCACATCAAAACTAAGAGGAAGCAATTCTTCCCCACCTAGTAATGCTTCTGCATTGACCTCCATGTCCCAAAAGTCAAAAGACTGAACTACTCGAAGATTTGTGTTCAGTAAAACGACCTTCCGTCCAGCATCATCCAACACATATAAATTTTGTCTATTCTTTATTGATAACTTAATAGGTTGGATAAATCCCTCTTCACTATTCCGTTTGCCTCCCATAGTGAGAACAGAATCAAAGCCCATCTGTTGGAAGTATTTATGGATACGATTATTTTCTTTATCTAGCAAGAACACATTGCCTTCATTGTCAATATCCATAGAAGAGCAAGGGGAATTTAGTGCTATTTCCTTGAATAGGGTAGGTTGTGCCAAAAGGCTTGTTAGCATTTGGCTACATAATACAATGAGTAATAGCTCTTTATTAAATAATCTATATGCCATATCACCTTTTGTTTAATGGAAAGGTCTTTAACGTAACGGTGTTCTCAGTAACTTCCAGGTAGCTAAAATGTTGAATCCAATCTCCAAGATAGATACATCTAACTCCTTTTTCTAACTCAGTATCTTTCATAATATGCCTGTGACCATAAACAAAAAACTGAATATCAGTTTGTTCCGATAAAATTTCTCTTGAATGAATATAGAGAATTTCTTTATCTCCGTGGAAAATAGCATCCTTATGCCCTGTTTGTTTACGACTTGTTTTTGATAAATAACTAGCCAAGCCTATTCCAAAATTGGGGTGTAATCGATGAAATAACCATTTACACACAGGGTTGGTAAAGATTCGTTTTATAAACTTATATCCATAATCTCCTGGCCCTAATCCATCCCCATGTCCTAAATAAAATCGTTTTCCATGGAGATTTACAAAGATTGGTTTTTTATAAATAATTGCTCCGAGCTGTTCCGCGAAATAATTGGTGTACCATAAATCATGATTTCCTGTGAATATATGGAGTTGGATTCCTCTATCAGCTAATTCTGCAAGTTTTCCTTGGAATCGGATAAACCCTTTTGGAACCACTTGTTTGTACTCAAACCAAAAGTCGAAAATGTCTCCCACCAAATAAAGATCGGATGCAACATCAATGATTGTATCTAACCATTTTACAAAATGTTTTTCTCTAACAAGACTAGACTCCATATCAGGAGCTCCTAAGTGGAGATCAGAGGCCAAAAAAATACGTTTTGAAGGTTTAGATCCGCCCATTGGAAAATCGAATAACAGTAAAAAAGCAATAAAAAGAAAGTAAGGCTTTCCCCTTAAAGGTAAAGCCTTACTTCTTTCGTAATCGATATATAGTTATAGGTCTTTTGCTGTAGAATGACCATTTAGAGAGGAATATTCCTCTTCTTTAACAGTAGTTGTCGGAGTAACTTCTGAGGCTTGGCTTTCCTTCTTAGGAAAAGGACGTTCACCTATCAATTTCACTAAATCATCTTTGAACAATACTTCCTTCTTTAGTAACTCCTGTGCGATAACTTCCAGCTCCTGTCTTTTGTCTTTCAATAAAGCCTTGGTTCGTTCATAAGCATGATCTAATATCTTTTTCACCTCTTCATCAATTAAGCGTGCTGTAGCTTCCGAATAGGGTTTGGTGAAATTATACTCGCCATCATGACGGAAAGAAACCTGCCCAACCTTTTCGTTCATACCGTAAATAGCAACCATAGAATATGCTAAACGAGTGATGCGTTCTAAATCGTTTTGAGCCCCCGTGGAGATTTCTCCAAACACAATTTGCTCAGCAGCGCGGCCACCTAAGGTCATACAGATCCCGTCAAGTAATTGGTTATAGGTATACAGATATTGCTCTTTAGGCATATACTGGGCATATCCAAGGGCAGCAATTCCTCTCGGAACAATAGAAACCTTCACCAAAGGATCTGCATATCTCAAGAACCAGCCTGTAATAGCATGGCCTGCCTCATGATACGCAACGACCTTTTTTTCTTCTGGAGATATAATTTTATTCTTCTTTTCCAATCCGCCAATGATTCGATCCACAGCATCTTGGAAATCATCCATTTCTACCTGCTCCTTATTTTTTCGAGCAGCGATTAAGGCAGCTTCATTACATACGTTCATAATATCTGCTCCCACAAAGCCAGGTGTTTGTGCTGCTAACCTTTCTGCTTTTACATCTTTAGATGTTTTGATGTTTTTGAGATGAACATTAAAGATTGCCTCTCTGCTTTTAATATCAGGTCGATCAATTGCGATTTGGCGATCAAAGCGTCCCGCACGAAGTAAAGCTGGATCCAATACGTCAGGACGGTTGGTTGCAGCCATCAGAATCACTCCCGTATCACTCCCAAACCCATCCATTTCAACCAATAATTGGTTTAGCGTATTTTCTCGCTCGTCATTCCCACCTGTCATATTCATTCGCCCTCTACTTCTTCCTACAGCATCAATTTCATCAATAAAAATGATACAAGGTGCTTTTTCTTTTGCTTGTTTGAATAAATCTCGAACACGAGCGGCACCTACTCCTACGAACATTTCAACAAAATCTGAACCGCTCAGAGAAAAGAAAGGCACTTTGGCTTCCCCTGCTACTGCTTTTGCGAGAAGGGTTTTCCCTGTTCCTGGAGGGCCAACAAGTAATACCCCTTTAGGGATATGCCCTCCTAATTTTGTGAATTTCTCTCGGTTTTTCAGAAACTCTACGACTTCTTGCACTTCTTCTTTCGCCTCATCTAGTCCTGCAACATCATCGAATGTTACATTTACTTTATTCTCTTTGTCGTATAGATTTGCTTTACTTTTACCAATATTAAAAATTTGACCTCCACCAGCTCCCCCTCCAATTCGTCGCATAAAGAAAAACCAAAGTCCGACGATAATTGCAATAGTTAAAAGGATTTGCATCAAACCCGAATAGTCTCGTTCTCGGTCTGCTTTATAGGGAATTCCCGCATCTCCTAGTTCCTTTGCAATTACATCATCTGATAATATTTTAAATGTATAATGTGGCCCTGTACCAGTAAAAGCTGTCTTTCCATCTTTCCGTTTCAGTGCCTTTAATCCTTCTTTACTTAAGGATACATCCACTCGTTTTCCTTGAACTACAACAACCTTCTCAATATAATCTTTATCATAATACTCTTTCAGTTCAGGGATAGTAAGAGAAGTCTCTTCAACCGAATTTTGATTCGGAAGTAGCACAGAAATGAGTATGATGAATAAAAAGACTACTACATATATCCAGTATATATTGTTCCCGTTACCGTTCTTATTTTGATCGTTATTATTCTTCCTTTGATTTTCAGACATACTTTTCAATTTTTATTCTCCTCGCACAACATCTGTACCTGCCATAAATTTATGACATTTTTTTCGCGATTTTACGAAAAAGTAGGACAGATTGTCTTTTTAACTCGATAAAAAGAAAAAAGTTGGCGAAATAGCTAACTTTCATAAGAAACATAAAGAGTCGATGCCTAAACACCGACTCTTTTCTTCTAATAATATTAGAAATATAACCTAGCCATTAACGGCCTCCACTGATTTTACTTCTGGGATCATTCGGGTCAATAGGCCTTCTACCCCTCGTTTCAGGGTAAACACAGAAGAAGGACATCCAGAACAACTTCCTTGCAATCGTAGATGAACGATACCGTCTTCAAATCGTTCAAAAATAATATCCCCACCATCCATCGCAATTGCAGGTCGAACACTGTTGTTAATAATTTCTTTGATCTTTTTTACTACCTCAGTATCATTTTCCTCTTCTTCTATCTCTTCTAGATACTTACCCGTCACAACTTCCTGATTACTAGCGAAGTAGCTTTTTAAGAATGATTTCACTACAGGAATTACTTCTTCCCATTGAAAATCTTTCTTTCGGGTAATGGTAATAAAGGTGTTCCCAAAGAAAACTCGATCGACAAAGGTAAAGTTGAATAATTTTTTGGCCAATGGTGCATCCTCTGTCTGGTCTTCATTTGAAAAATCGGCCGTACCATAACGCATAATGAGCTTTCCCGTCATAAATTTAAGAGAATCGGGGTTCGGCGTTATTTCTGTATATATCATCATAATATTACAATTCTACTTAACGAAGATATCGGAAATCATGACCATCCTCTATTGCTTGTAGAGTATGGTAAATAAGTTTCGCCACGTTTAACACATCCTCTTTATGTGCCATTTCAACAGTTGTATGCATATAACGCAGGGGTAACGAAATTAAAGAACTTGCTACACCTCCACGGCTATAAGCAAAAGCATCTGTGTCTGTACCTGTAGAACGTGAAGCAGCTTCTCGTTGGAATGGAATCTCATGTTTATCGGCTGTTTCCATGATCAATTTCAAAAGATTCATTTGAACCGATGGAGCATACGTTAGGCTTGGGCCCTTTCCGCATTTCACTTCTCCTTGTTCAATCTTATTGATCATAGGAGTAGAAGTATCATGTGTGACATCTGTGATGATTGCGACATCTGGATTTAAACGATGCGCAATCATTTGAGCTCCCCTCAACCCAATTTCTTCTTGAACTGAATTGACAATATAAAGTGTATATGGAAGTTCAATGTTGTTCTCTTTAATCCAACGCGCTACTTGTGCAATCATAAATCCTCCAATACGATTGTCTAATGCACGTCCTACATAATAGCGGTTATTCATTTCCATAAACTCGTCTTCATACGTCACGACACAGCCCACATGTATACCTAACTCATGCACCTCATCTTTACTTGTACATCCACAATCCAAGAAAATGTTTGTGCTTAACGGTTTTAAATCTCTTGTTTTGTTTTTTCGTGTATGAATAGCTGGCCATCCAAATACTGCTTTGACGATTCCCTTATCTGTATGAATATTAACTCTTTTAGAAGGAGCAATTTGATGGTCTGATCCCCCATTTCGAGTCAGATAAATAAGTCCTTCTTTGGTAATGTAATGAACATACCAAGAAATCTCGTCTGCATGCGCTTCTATTGCAACTTTGTAATCCTTACCTGGGTTAATCACCCCAACTACTGAGCCGTATGTATCTACTATATGTTCATCTATATAAGGTTGAAGATAATCCAACCAAATTTTTTGCCCTGAGGATTCGAAGCTTGTGGGCGAAGCATTGTTTAAATAACGTACCAGAAATTCTGATGCTGACGCATTAAGCGCTAAAGTAGCCATAAGTTACTGTGATAATATGTATATAATATACCAATAGTTTTAAAGAAAGCCTTCAAACATAGTATTTTGCAAGCACAAATGTAGAAAATATTTTTACGCTTTCTTACTCATTACAAAGTTACTTCTTTGCTTTCTCTGCCTTTGCCTTTGCCAGTGCCTGCTTATATGTATTGATCGCTCTATTTCGAGCAAATTTATGTTCTACTATTGGCAAAGAATATATAGGAGTACCATACTCAGGAACCCATTTCATAATGTATTTTAATCCTTTGTCGAATTTCTTCATTTGGCTCTCAGGATTAAATACCCGAAAATACGGCGCCGCATCGCATCCACTTCCTGCCGCCCACTGCCAACCTCCATTATTAGAAGCCAATTCGAAATCTAATAACTTCTCGGCGAAATAAGCCTCTCCCCATCTCCAATCGATTAATAGATGCTTCGTCAGAAAGCTTGCGACTACCATCCGAACACGATTATGCATATATCCTGTTTCGTTTAACTCGCGCATCCCTGCATCTACCAACGGATATCCCGTTTTTCCTTCTTTCCAACGTTCAAAGCTCTCTGTATCATTCCTCCACAGAATAGTATCATAATCAGGTTTGAAGGCTTTTTCGACTACATGAGGGAAATTCCAAAGGATCTGCATATAGAACTCTCGCCAAATAAGTTCGTTCAAATAGGTATTACTTTTTAGGTTAATCGCTTTTTGAACCAATTGTCTAATGCTTACTGTTCCAAAACGTAAATGAACTCCCATACGAGTCGTTCCTTTTTGACTAGGAAAATCACGGGTGGCTCCATAGGTACGAACAATGTCTTCAGAGACAACATCAGAAGGGAAATCAAATGATTGCTCTTGAAATCCCATCGCTTCCAATGAGATTATTTCTTGTATAGGAGTCTTCCAAAAAGCATTGTATAGAGACTCAGTATCCTTAATTTGCAATCGGTCAAAGCTTAATTGAGATTTCCACTTTTTACTATAAGGAGTAAAGACTGTATAAGGTTTCTCTTTACCTGTCAAGACCTCTTGCTTCTCAAATATAACTTGATCTCTGTAAGAAAAGAATGGAATCCCATGCTCATACAATAACATCTCTATAGCTAAATCTCTTTTTACCGCATAAGGTTCATAATCGTGATTTGTATACACTTCAGCGATAGAAAAACGTGTTAAGAGCTCTCGCCAAGCTTCTTTTATGGGTTTATACACTACAAGTAGGCTACTACCTAATTCATATAGTCTAGCTTGTAGATGATGGAGACGTTGATGAATAAATGAAAGCCGTAAGTCCGTTTTAGGAAGCCCTTCTATGATTACAGGATCAAATATAAAGATTGGCACAACTGGATGTCCAGAACGTAATGCGTGAAATAATCCGACATTGTCTTCTAAACGAAGATCCCGACGAAACCAAAAGATACTAGTCTGCATAAACCTAACAATTTCTGCCTTAACCAAATACTGTTTAAATTGTTCTGGTTCTTTCAAAACTTCTCTCCCTCATTCCTTGGAGTGAATAATCCAAACAAAAAATAGGACAAGTGAGTTGAATAATCTTTATGAAATATAAGAATCACAAAAGGGTAAAGTAAAAAGAATACCAATTTAAACCAATTAGTCCTACTTTTGTCTTACCTTTGTATGATATTCAACGTAAACTTCAATTAACACAATGAATATGGTTTCAATTACACTAAAACCCATGCTCTTGCTAGGTCTTCCAGGAGGAGCTGAATGGATATTAGTTCTCCTCGCTGTACTTCTACTTTTTGGGGCAAAAAGAATTCCCGAGCTCGCTCGCGGGCTTGGAAGAGGTATTCGAGAGTTCAAAGATGCTACTAAAGAAGTGAAACGCGAAATTGATTCTGAAGCAAACAAGATCAACCGAGAGCTTCCTGAATAATACAGCCAGCATTTACTTCATTAGTACCAGCATAAAACCATGACAAACAGCTTCTCTGAGTCAAACTCCTCGCTTCTAACGGGACAAATTTCTTGTGTAGAAATTGTTCAAGAATTTCTGAATAATATATACAAACAAGGGCATTTGAATGCCTTTGTTGAAGTATATCCTCAAGAAGCTTTAAACAGAGCGAAAAGTATTGATAAAAAGATTAGAGAAAAACAAGACGTGGGAAGGTTAGCTGGGGCAGTCATTGGAATAAAAGACCTTATTTGTTATAGAAATCACAAAGTATCTGCGGCATCTCGTATGCTTCATGATTTCGAATCACAGATCTCTGCTACTGTAGTAGAAAGGCTCCTAAAAGAAGATGCAATTATAATTGGGCGGCAAAATTGCGATGAGTTCGGAATGGGGTCAGCGAACGAAAACTCTACTTATGGCCCCGTATTGAATCCAATCTCGAATGATAGAGTTCCTGGAGGATCTTCGGGAGGTTCTGCAGCAGCAGTCGTTGCGAATCTTTGTCATATATCTATTGGGTCAGACACTGGAGGGTCTGTCAGACAACCTGCTAGTTTTTGTGGCACGTATGGACTAAAGCCTACTTATGGCCGCATCTCACGTTGGGGACTGATCGCATATGCTTCTTCCTTTGACCAAATCGGAATTATTGCAAATCATCCTGAGGACATTGCTAAGACCCTCGAAGTAATTGCAGGGAGTGATTCGAAAGACCATACATCGTCTCAGAAAAAGGTAGATAACTATTCGCAAGATTGGGATGGGTTCCAGCCCTACAAAATTGGTTACATTAAAGAAGCAATTGAACACCCTGGATTAACTCCCTTAATCCAGCAGAAATTGTGGGACAAACTTAAACAGTTCCAACAAGCAGGACATATTGTCACCGAAGTCACCTTTCCTCTGCTCTCGTATCTTGTTCCCTGTTATTATATCTTGACCACAGCTGAAGCTTCTTCAAATCTTTCGAGATATGACGGTATTAGATATGGCTACAGAGCAGCTCATAATACTAGTCTCCAAGAAATATATAAAAAATCTCGTTCTGAAGGATTCGGGAAAGAAGTGAAAAAGCGTCTTCTTCTTGGTACTTTTGTTCTTTCTGCAGGCTATCAGGATGCTTTCTATATTAAAGCAACAAAGGTGAGAAGAATGATACAAAACCAAACCCTTGAGGCTTTATCTGGTATAGATTTTCTCTGCACCCCCTCTGCACCTTCTGTTGCATATAAGCTTGGAGACAATAAACAAAGCCCAATTAAAAGGTATTTAGGTGACATATACACTGTACATGCAAGTCTTGCAGGGATACCCGCTATCTCTATGCCCCTTGATCTAGACCAACAAGGACTTCCTTTCGGATTTCAACTGATGGCCAAACCGTTTGCGGAGAAAGATCTTCTCCGATTTTCGTACCAAAATACATGAAATCTGTCTTTTTTTGACCAAAAAGATACCTAATTACTTCTTTTTACGATACTAGTTTATGAAAGAAATGTATGGAAATCTTTCATTATCTCAAAAAAGGAACTTAGATTTATGGGAAGATTTGAATAATGCTCTTTTTACTATTTTGGTTTAATTCGAAAACGACAATCGTTTTACCGATTTTTGCATATAAGACACTCCCTTTTGAGCAAAGAGAGTTCATTAAATCCACGAATTGCTTATGAAACGTTTTAGTTTATTTTTATCTTTAATAACACTTTTCTTAGCGGCGAATGCACAAGTGAGTTCCCAATATAGAGGCGCATACGGAACAGAGGAGGAGCAGAAAGCTATCACTAACTCACTTGATTCTCTCGACAGCCACTATTCTTATAAACAAATAAAATCCTCAGTCTATGACACCCTCATCTTAAACACCCGTAATTTCCCCCCAGAAGAGGTACCTGTCTATTCTGCTGATGTAATCCGACAAAGGCTAAACGAAATACCTACTGTCATATCCATGGATTACAACAAGTATGTTCAGCAGTATATTGACATGTACACGATTCAAAGTAGAAAACAAGTTTCCAGAATGCTCGGTCTCACCCAAATTTACTTCCCTACCTTCGAAGCCGAGTTAGACAAAAAAAATCTTCCTCTCGAATTAAAATACCTCACAATTGTAGAAAGTGCTCTTAACCCCCACGCAAAATCTCCAAAAGGAGCGACGGGTTTGTGGCAATTTATGTATAATACAGGAGTCGAACATGGTCTAAAGATTAATACGTATGTTGACGAACGAAAAGACCCTCTTAAATCGACTTCTGCTGCCATTGATTACCTAAGTTCTCTATATGACAAGTTTGGGGATTGGCTTTTGGTAATTGCTGCCTATAATTGTGGCCCTGGAGGCGTAAAGAAAGCCATTATTTCTTCTGGAGGGAAGCAAGACTTCTGGTCTATACGCCCTTATCTCCCAAAAGAAACAAGAGGATATGTTCCTGCATTCATCGCAGCTACCTATAGTTTCACTTATGCGGCAGAACATAATATGTACCCAATTCATGTCGACTTCACTTTACAACAAGATACTGTCAATATTTCACGAATGGAAATATCGTTAAAGGAAATTGCGAATATGACAGGAACCGACTATGAATTATTAAAAAACCTCAATCCTGAATTGAAGTTATATCGTGTCCCTTATTCTTCGACGCCATATACATTGCGTGTCCCTTATCACGTTGCTGAATACTTCACACTATATAGATCCCACATCCATCAAAAACATGGAGGCAAAAGAAAGCCTGCCCCTATGATTGCTCAAGCACCCGTAAGAGCAACCCCATCGAAATACAAATCCAATGCTAGAATGGCGAAACCTGCGGAGGCAGGCGGTTCTGCAGGGAAATCTAGTAAAGATGTAATCTATTATACAGTGAAGTCAGGAGATGTAGTAGGAAAAATTGCAGCTAAATACGGAGTATCTTCTAAAGATATTGCAAAGTGGAATAGCCTAAAAGGATATAGCATCCGAAAAGGGCAAAAGCTAAAAATTTATCCAAGTGGATATGAAAAAGCTTCTACATCTTCTAGCGAAAAGAAAGAAGCAGCCTCCACAACTGAACCTAAATATCATAAGGTTAAACCAGGAGAGAACCTTTGGGAAATCGCTCGTAAATATCCATCAGTATCTGTAGATGATATAAAAAAGCTTAATCCGAAGATTAATCCTGCCCGTATTCAAGTTGGACAAAAACTTCGCGTGAAATAATAACACTTAATTGAGCATACTGCAATATAAAAATCGCTTCACTAATTACAGTGAAGCGATTTTTCTGTTAAAGAAAGCTGTTTTCTAATATACAATACCCATCCTTATCTTCTTTAAAGGCACAAAATGGTAAATATCCATAATATATACCGACAAAGTGTATCTGGCGTTTTGCCAGCTAGGTGCTGTACCGACAGAATGAGTTCGGTAATGCTGCCGAAGGCGTTCTGCTCCTGCAGAGTGTATCCAGCATTTTGCCAGATAGGTTCTGTACCGACAGAATGGGTTCGGTAATGCTGCTGGAAGCGTTTTGTTCCTACAGCACCTATCTGGCGTTTTGCCAGCTAGGTGCTGTAAAGACAAACTTAGCTGCACATTGTTATATGCAGTAATCCGCATATAGAAACGTGCTCACTTTTCATACAGGGATAATAGGGCTTACCTATTGCCCTCCATTTCTTTGGCTCTTCTATCTCTTTGCATTAGATTCTCCCCTCCAGCGCCTCCGTACCGAGAATAGCCTTGGGATTTAAAAATCTGAAAGCGGGTAGGTTGAGGCAAAGTTGGCCAGTAATTATTACTTGTATCTGTGTCGGCAGTTTCACGAAAAGGATCCAGCGTAATCCTTACTACTTCCTTATCTGTGACAAACACCTTTTTAACAGATTCGTTGTAAGCTCTCCAAATCTCAGCAGGAATTCGTCGAACCTCTCGGCTACCATCCGTATATTCAAACTCTATAATCAAAGGCATCACCAGCCCCCCAATATTGTTAAAGCGAATTTCATAATAATGTTTTTTCGCATCTAATAATTTCTTTTCGTCCTCTGTCAAAGAGTTGTAGTAACGGTCAAAATCTTGTTGATCCAGAATAGAAACGGCAAAAGGATCATACTTTGTGTAGAAATCGGCCAGACGATCATCTCCCTCCACAATTGTTTCTTTAATAGATTCTTTGTTTCTCGTATCAGAGATATAAGGACGTGTATCATTGTCTTGTTTTCGAGCAATTGGTTTCTCAATGTCTGGATTCTGTGTATTCACTTGCAACCATTTCACCTCTTCGATCGCAATGTCTACGTGATCCGTTGTATAGAACCAACCTCTCCAAAACCAGTCTAAATCAACTCCTGAAGCGTCTTCCATTGTTCTAAAGAAATCGGCTGGAGTCGGATGCTTAAATTGCCAACGTTGAGCATATTGCTTGAAGGCATGATCGAAAAGCTCTCGCCCCATAACGGTTTCTCTCAGAATGTTCAAAGCCGTAGCAGGTTTGCCATAGGCATTGTTTCCGAATTGGAGAATAGACTCTGAATTGGTCATAATAGGCACTATCCCTTCTTTATCTCCTTTCATATAATCGACAATCTTGTATGCCGCTCCTCTTCTAGAAGGGTAGTCGCGCTCCCATTCCTGTTCGGTCAAATATTGTAAGAATGTATTTAGCCCTTCATCCATCCATGTCCATTGGCGCTCGTCTGAATTCACAATCATAGGAAAATAATTGTGGCCTACCTCATGGATAATCACACCGATCATTCCATATTTTGTGCGCTTAGAGTAGGTTCCATCCTTATTTGGTCGCCCGAAGTTGAAACAAATCATTGGATATTCCATTCCAATAGACGCCGCGTGTACAGAAATCGCAGCAGGGTAGGGGTAGTCAAAAGTATATTTCGAATAGCATCTGAGTGTGTGTGCAACTACACGAGTCGAATAGAGCTCCCATAGGGGATTGCCTTCCTTAGGGTAGTAAGACATCGCCATCACAGTTCTATTGCCAAATTTTACTGCCATAGCATCCCAAATGAACTTACGGGAAGAAGCAAAAGCGAAGTCCCGCACATTCTCTGCCTCAAATACCCACGTTTTCGTCTTTTTTGCTCGACCTTTTTCCGCCTCTCTTGCTTCGTCTTCTGTCACAATGATTACAGGGTTTTCTGTATCTATTTTCGCCTTGGCCCAACGTTTCTTTTGCTCGCCCGTCAATATACTATTCGCATTTTGCAGTACACCTGTAGCCCCAACAACGTGATCTGCAGGCACAGTAATACTTACCTTGTAATCACCAAACGCAAGTGCAAATTCTCCTCGTCCCAAAAATTGTTTGTTTTGCCAGCCTTCGAATTCACTATATACTGCCATTCTCGGATAGAATTGGGCAATGGTATAAAGATAATTGTCATCCTCCTCAAAATACTCATAACCCGAGCGCCCGCCAATCTTCATCCGATTATTAATATTGTACCACCACTTTATTTGAAAGCTAACGCTTGTCTTTGGCTTTAAAGGAGTCGGTAAATCGATACGCATCATCGTTTTGTTGATGGTATGAGGCAGCTCCCTTCCACTTTTATCCTTTACATATTCGATCTTAAATCCTCCGTCAAATTCGGGCTCTTGTAGGCGAGCTAGTTCCCAAAAACTCATTCGATCCGATACTCCATTTGTTCTAGTTTTATAAGTATCCGAATCCTTTGCTCGCATATTTTGATCCAATTGCAACCATAAGTAATCTAAGGCATCTGGAGATTGGTTATGGTATGTCACTGTCTCTGTACCATAGATACGTTGATTCTCATCATCCAACCGCAAATCAATCTCATAGTCTGCCTTTTGTTGCCAATAGGCGTGACCAGGGGCTCCTGCGGCGTTTCGATAAACATTAGGAGTTGGCAAGTCTGTGCCAAGCTGTCGGAATTTATTCGTATTTGTGTTATCCTGAGCCTGTGCCCAAAGTCCTAGAGTAAGGAATGCTACAACAAAAATCGAGTTAAAACTAAATTTCATACTATATGACTGTTTCATTTTATAGTGCGTACCTTCTCATATAAGAAAAGGATAAAATCTTCTGATGTATAAATAATACTCTTCCTCCTATAGACCTAATCTGCTTTTATTGCTTATTTTGGCAATTTAGTATTTAATGCCTACTTTCAAAAGATGCAATTTTATTAAATGCATGAGCATTTATGTGTTAAAAAGCTGATAACGAATTTATTATAAATATGCGAACCCTTTATTTAGTTCTCTTAACTACTTGCTTTTTCGCACTCTCCTCTTTCCTACATCCGTTCTATGTAAGTGTCATGGAAATAGACTATAATGATCAAGCTCAAACTCTTGAAATATCTCTGAAAGTCTTTGCCGACGACCTTGAAAAGACCCTAGAAAAACAAGGGGCTATAGGCCTTAATATTGGATATAACAATGAACATGAAAAAACAGATTTATACATTGAGCGATATCTAAAAAATACATTTACTTTAGAGGTTAATGGAGAGGTTTATGATTACAAATTCCTCGGTAAGCAAGTAGAGTTTAATGATACTTGGTGTTTTATAGAGGCCGAGAATGTCCCCCAAATTGAATCGCTTTCAATCGAGAACACCATATTTATGGAAATGTTTGACGAACAAATAAACCTTATACACGTCAGGGTAGGGGAGCAGCAAAAAAGCTTAAGACTTACAAGGAGAAAACCCCAGAAAGAACTCACTTTCGAATAAATTGGCTTTGCCCGATATCTTCACGTATCTTCGTTAAAACTTATCTCAACCAATTCATAAAGCATATGAACAACGTATCTCAGATCATTCAATCTTCTATTGATGTCAAGCAAAAAATTCTGAATAATGAACAACTCCTCAATGAGATTAGCCATATAGCAGATGCGATTGTAAACGCGTTGAAACAAGATCATAAAGTTTGGTTTTGCGGAAATGGGGGAAGTGCAGCAGATGCTCAACATCTCGCAGCCGAATTATCTGGTCGTTTCTACCACGATCGAGAACCGTTATTTGCAGAGGCTTTACACGTCAACACTTCATATCTCACTGCTGTTGCCAATGATTACAGTTACGATCAAATATACTCTCGACTCATAAAGGCCAAGGGAAGAAAAGGGGATGTCCTAGTTGGAATATCAACTTCTGGCAACTCTGGAAATGTAGTAGCAGCAATGATTGAAGCAAGAAAAAGAGGATTGATTAATGTCGGATTTACAGGGGAAACGGGAGGCAAGATGAAGAGTCTATGTAACTTTCTGCTGAATGTGCCCTCCCGTGATACGCCAAGGATACAGGAGTCTCATATTCTTTTGGGACATATTATATGCGAACTTGTGGAAAAGGAAATGATGGCTTAATCATGGATAAAAAATTCCCTAAAGAAGTAATTATTCTAGCAGGAGGTAAGGGTACACGTCTAAAGTCTGTGGTAAAAGATATCCCTAAGCCTATGGCGCCTGTTGCGAATCGTCCGTTTCTGGCGTTTATCTTAGATTACCTTGCTCAATACCCAATAGAGCATGTTGTTTTGTCCGTTGGGTATCGTTGGGATGCCATCAAGGAATACTTCGGACAAACCTATAAGGGTATTAGATTGTCTTATGCTGTCGAAAAGATTCCTCTAGGAACTGGCGGAGGCATCAAACTCGCTGCCGAGTTTTGTTCTTCAGAAGATATCTTTGTGCTAAATGGAGATACATTATTCGATGTAAACTTGATGTCTATGTGGAAAGCATTGAATTTCAATTCACTAACATTGGGGATAGGGGTCAAGAAGATGTTTGAATTTGATCGATACGGGACTTTATCTTTTGATAATCAAGGGTATATCACTCATTTCTTTGAGAAACAATATCGTTCACAAGGTTGGATTAATGGTGGGGTATACCTGCTCAACAGGCAGTATCTTTTTGACTTGCCTCTCCCTGAGAAATTTTCATTCGAAAAAGAAATCCTAGAAAAAAGATTCGCCCAAGACCGTTTTCGTATATTTTCTGAAACAACATCTGCGTACTTTATTGACATCGGTATTCCCACAGATTATGACAAAGCACAATCCGAGGTTCCTAAATTACTCGCTCGATCATAGTTGGACCCTCTTCTTAGATCGAGATGGAGTATTAAATAAGCGAATCATAGACGATTATGTCCGAGACGTTTCACAGTTTGAATGGCTGGACGGGGTAAAAGAAGCATTGAGTATATTAACGAATATATTCCCCCGAATATTCATTGTCACAAACCAACGTGGGATAGGAAGAGGTCTTATGGAAGAAGATAATTTGCATATAATTTTTCGATACATGGATGATGAATTGAAACGACTTGGGATAAAGATTAATGCTTATTATTACTGCCCTCATTTGGCTAATAAATGTAATTGTAGGAAACCCTTACCTGGTATGGCGATGCAAGCTAAAAAAGAATTTCCCTCTACGGATTTTGCGCGTTCTATTATGGTAGGAGATTCTGTCTCGGATATTCAATTTGGTCAAAACGTTGGTATGAAAACAGTATTTATTGGTACCTATCAGACATTATCTTCCAAACAAATAAATACAGATCGTATTTACCCTACTTTATTTGATTTCGCGCAATCGCTTAACAAGAAAAAAATTTAGTGATATGCCTCCAAAATCTATTACATTTTTCTCTGAAGAATCAGTAGGTAGACTGAAGAAATTAGAAGGCAAGATTCTAACAGATGTTAATCATTACCTATGGATTAACAATGCAAAACCGTCTGAGCCGCTGGAATTCATTGATTGGGTCGAATTAATATTTAAAGATGGTACAATCATGATCATGACAGCAGGACGGGAATCTGATGGAATCAAGCTCCCAATACATTTTGATTTTGCCCATGAACAAGAAAAAATATTTGAACAATTTGGTCATCAAATTCATCTGCAACTCAAGAACATGAGTCAGTCGACTCTTTGGTCTCCAACGATTAATGTTCCACTTGGCGGAGTTTATCTTATGACCGAAGATGATAAACATTATCAGAATCAAGCTGTTTTATTGGATTTTAATGGTGATATTATAGAAGTTTTCACGAATTATGAAGGACTCGGGGTCGAAGTATATGATCCTACAAATGGTCTAGATGAATCTACAGATATTGATGAAATAGGGGAGGAGAGTAGTACTTCCTACGAATAATTATATAATAATGAAACTAACTGTTCCTCAGGCTCTTAGAACTGATTTTAATGGATATAATTTCTTTATTGATTTTATTCATGCTACCCAGAATATGACTTTCGATAGAGTCGATTTAGACTTTAGGGATGTAAACTGGATTGATGCAAACTTGGTTGCGGTCTTAGGAGCTAGCATACGAGAAGTAGAGCGCGAGCTGAATGGTGTTATGTTTCATAATCTCTCGAACGCTCTTGCAGACTTACTCAAACGAAATCACTTTCTTGGCTATTTCGGCCAAGAAAGTCATCGAGACTACCGAGACACTACAATTAAGTATAGTGAGTTTAAGCCTCAAGCGCAAAAAGAGTTTAAGTCCTACCTAGATAGAGAATTATTAGGGAGACCTAATCTGCCTGTAATGTCTCTAAGGTTAAAAAAGAAAATCAATACAAGTATATTCGAAGCATTCGATAATGCCGTGATCCATGCAAATTCTCGTCGTATTTACAGCTGCGGCCAGTATTATCCAGCCCATAAACGGATGGACTTCACGCTTGTGAACCTTGGGCGAACAATTAAACAAAATGTTTCGGATTTTTTCTCGACACAATTAACAGGTGTTAATGCAATAGCATGGGCTGTTAAACAAGGGAATACGACCAAGAAAGGAGATATCCCTGGCGGGCTCGGTTTAAGCTTAATTCGAGATTTTCTAAAACTCAATGGTGGGAAGATTCAAATTATTTCGGGTGACGGCTTCTGGGAAGAAAAACAAGATAATGTGACCGTAATGCAATACAAGAAAGAATTCCCTGGAACAATTGTTAATCTGGAGCTGAATATTGCCGATAATTCTAGATACAATTTGAGTACGATTTTGAACGAACAAGATATATTTTAATCGATCTCCCATATTTCGGAGAAGCTCGCTCTTGTCTCCATAATTGGAATTATGTTAAATAGCTTGTTTGATCCACTGCCCTCAACATGGAAAACCCTGCTAGAATCGATTCTAGCAGGGTTTTCCATGTCTAATCTATCTTGACCCACTTCTTATATGAAATTACCTGGATGTCTGAAACAAACGAAACAAAATACATCCCGTTGGGATATTCCCTCATATCAATATTTAATTCGGCGCTTCCATCTTCTTGGTTAAATACTCTAATAACTCTCCCTCTACTATCATGAACCCTAATGCGAACCCCACTTTCTTCAGATGAATATCTCACTTTCACAATATCAGCTCCTGGATTCGGGTGAATCGCAAAAGACAACAAGTCACTTGAGTAATACACTTCTCTTATAACACTATATTCGAACGAACCATCGATATCGACAATTTTGATTCGATAATATGTGATACCCTCCACCAAGGTGTCGTCATAAAATACATACATTTGATTGTTTTGAGAGTTTCCTTTTGAAGGTAGCTCCCCTACCCTCTCGAAAATAGTTCCATCTAGGCTCCTTTCGATTTCAAAATGGCTATTTCCTTCCTCGAAAACCGTTGTCCAATTTAACTCTATTAGGTTAGCGTTATTTATAAATACCTGAAAATCAATTAATTCTACTAGAAAGGGTTCACCCCTATATAGAACTGTATCAACGCTACATGCACAACTTTCCGTTTCGTCTATTACCACAAAGAAATCAGGACTAGGAAAAGAATCGGCCGTAATTAAAATTCCTGAATAAGAATACACATCTCCTGAGGCAATACTAGCGTATACAGAATCAAGTCCTAAATATGAGTCGGAACCTGTAAGGTGGCCATCGAGATCACTATCCACATAATACGCAACAATAAGTGAATCCGCCGCCACATTTCCCGAATTTCGAATGCTTGTCTGGTATGCGATAGTCCCATTAGAAATAGAAGAATTAAAACCCGCCAACTCAAAACTAGGGCGATCAATACTTAGATTTATAAGAGAATCTCCTGTTTGAACCAAGATGTCACATATACTATTTGTCGCTTCGCAAAAAGCACTTGAGGATGCAACCGTCTGCGTCAGAAAACTATATTGTCCGCATTCTATTTCCTTATAACCACTCGTTTTAAACGTAAACGAAATTACTCCCCCAAGACCGATCCCTTGGGGAATAAGCCACTCCAAACGTTCTCTACTCCCCAGACTACTAATAGAAACATTACCCGTAGGCGCATTTGTTCCCCCATTAAATGATCCATTCACATATTGAATCCCTTCTGGTAGTGTTACAAATATACTATCAGTTAATCCTGTTATTGTTGGACTTACATTTGTAACAGAGATAGAAACAACTGAGGTATCCACACAACTGAGAACGGAATCGGCATCAATACCCACACTGATCGCAGTTGTGTAAGGAGCCGCGACCCCGACAATATCAATTGGGTTAGCAACCTCCGCGACAGTATTTCCATCAGTTCCGCAGATTTGTTTATGAGAAATTCTGAATAAAGGAGACGCTCCTGCCACTATTCCGCAATCAGCCAATAAGGCGAACTCTAATGAAAACTCATTGTTCGGAGCGTCAAAGACCCCTAATAATCCATTCGTTCCGATTGAATCATCTAGTGCCGATATATTCCACTCGTATGTATTCCCTCCTACTTGAACAGGATCGCTGATTGGAATAAAAGCGGAGCCTTTCGGAAAAGAGAATTGGCTACTCCCTTCCACAAAGGTAACTCCTGGAGGAAGTTCCCCACGTATTGTTACATCATAAGCCGTACCTCGTTCGGCATTGAAGCCCGACAGACTGTACCCTATAATTGTATCACATAGTGGGAACGGCCCCAATGGGCTGTTCAGATTCATGTCTATTACAGACTGACGAGGGTGCAATATCAACGGGATTTCCTCGAGGTTACATTGTGAGTTCGGACTTCCATCGTACAGGCAGTGGTCGCAATTCCGCCCATACTCGAACCATAAAGTATCAAGTCTACAGCTCTGATGCTTTCCGATAACCTTATATGTGCGAGATTCATTAAGGGTAAAATCACCTAATTGAAAACCATTTCCAATACTCGGAATAGCTGTTTGAGTTAAGGTATCAATCAACGACAAGTCATACACATTTCCAGAAGCAGATCGTAAAGCGACCCATACATTTTCCGCTTCGGGTATATTCCCTGTAGAATCGGCACTCAAAGTGACAACCCACTCAACATCCGCCCTTTGAGGTCTAATTAAAGGGGCTGGGCTATCAGCGAAGAGTCCAAGACCTGTAAAGGAATAAGTGTGATACCGAGCGACTGCATATATTGAATCAGTAAAGGAATCTGTTCGGAAGCGTCCAATTGGGCTATTGTTAATCATAGGAGGTTGGCAACATCCTTGGTTTTCATATAATACCTCCAAATACACCCAACTCGTTTCATCTGTTAAAAAAGAGGAATTTGCGAGCATACTAGTACCAACGTCATAAACGCTGGTGAAGCCCGATAGCGATGCTGGTGGGAGTAATACATTACCAACCATTCCCCCAACGGTAAAAGGGTTAAACAATTGAAAACGACTCGCAATCATCCTTGTAGAATCAGGCACAATATCAAAGCCTGTTATACGGGGGATAGAAATCTCGTTCCAATAACCAAAGTTACGATACTCTTGTGGGAAAAAATCAGATCCTCCCTCAAGTCGGAACCCGAATTCGTACTTTAAACGTAAACCACCACAATCCTCCAACTCCTCAGAATATACAGCATTCCAAAGCCTATAGCTTGTTATATCCATTTCTGAAGGATTCAAAGATAAATAGGCGTGATTTGTACCACTGGTGTCAGAGATATTAACGAATGCCGAAACGGACAATTTCTCTATTCCATAGATTAGCGATACATTTTCTATAATTTTGTACCGCACATCAATAAATAAAGAATCTCCTTCCTCCAACACCGAATCAGCTAGACCACATCCGCTCGAAAACATGGTCGGGTTGAGAATGAAAATATATTGTATACTATCTTCCCAATTCAATATGGTGGTATCAACAGCCAAACTCCCACAAAAGGTAATACTCGAATCAGCTCCTGAATAGTAGAATATTTCTCCATCAATGAGAGAAATTCCTGTGTGCAGGATAGACCAGTTGCCTACATTTGTTGTCCATACAGATTTGATTTCTAGTGTATCATAGACATGTGAGACACTATCTGTAAAGCCCACTCGGATCCTTTCCAAAAGCGTGTCTCCCTCTATCCCCCTATCATCTCTAACAATCGAAAAATCCAAGCTCCCTCCTACATCTGGATAGCCATCGAAATCATTATCAGGCTGCCCAAAGTTCGTTCGTTTAAGTGAATGAAAAAGCTCCTCACCTGGAGGTTCACAGATGACTGAGATCGGAGAAATCCAATTATAGGTGTAAGCTCCACATCCGACAGGGCAATTTTCCCCAAAGACAACTGAAGGAACAACTACTATTGTAGTGTCGACTCTACCATCAGAAGGAACCTCTGCACAATTAGTCGTCAAAGAGAAATTGATTGTCGTATTACCCGTACTTAACGGCAATTCGTATACCGCAGTGATGATATTTGTACTTGTATCGTATACCAATGAAAGAGGAGCCTGATTGCCATTAGCTACAAAATCAGTACTATCATAGCTCCATCCTAATGCAGGTGGTAAGATATAATCAACGGACAAAAATCCTGAGTCATTCGTTAAATCAGGCATAAAAACATTATGGGCAAACCCTTCAGTTGTTCCTCCGAGAATTGAATTAGGCCCTGTTATATAATGGTCGAACAACGATACGTCTGCTGTAATGAAAGAAACCGAGTTAAGGTGATCACATAAGTTCTTGTATTCATATCGATAACTAAAACCCGAGTATATATTCGTACCCATCCCTCCCACTTCCGTACAATAATACATATCCCACTCCACAGTATAGCTAGCGGAGGGGTTTATATCAGGGATAGACACCCAAACTTCTTGTTTCAGGTTTGAATTGCTTAAACAAGTATTCAAGCGAGGAGATGTGATATTAACCAATGAATCGGGAATTAATGGAGAAGATACCCCACCATCTATTAATTCAATACTATTGGGATCAATACCTGCTATGTTCGCAGCATTTGCAATAATCAACTGAAAGTCTGAAGCAGGAGCATCTCCGAAGTTAAACAATTGTACAGATTGCCTTACAGGAGCGATTCCACAGTAGCAATTAGCAAGGTTCGAAAATCCTCCCCCAATAATCCATGGGCTATCAGTCGGTGGTGTTACAAAAATATTATCTGAGGTTTGATCCATTTGGCAGATTTCTCCTCCACAGCCCCACTCGACAGATAAGTCCGAAGAAATATCATCACAACCCTCTATCTGAAAGAACTCAGTCAATACAATGGTTTCTCCTAAATCAAAGAGGCTATCACCATCTCCAATAGAAACAAAATCACTACCATCAAGTCTCACTCGAAACTCCGAAGTGTTATTTACAATCACCGTCCCCACGGAGCTACTTAATGACCCAAGCCCCAGAGAGTGCTCGTCCACAAATTCGAATGAATTGAGAGAGCCTACACGGGTATTGTCAATTGTTATAGATCGTGATCCTGTATTCCCAAAATTCAGACTCTGATTAGTAGGCGACACATCTGAGATGATAAGCAAACTTGTTTCAATATCATATACTGGGCTTGTATAAGTATCAGAACCTCCACTATAAGTGACAGAAACCGTATTCTCAAATATTCCTCCCGCATCAATTGTTGGAATAATATCACAATTGGCTGATGCTTGGACAAGAATTGTATCAGGTTGAAAAGGCAATAAAGTAGGTAATGTGAAACTAGGTGCGCTAAGATTGTTAAGGTTAGTTTCTGTTGCTCCTTCGACGGATCCAATTACATACAATACATTGGATGGAAAGCTTACCCCCAAACTGGCACCATTGATATTAACGTTGGGAACGGAGACATTGGTCAAAATGACATAAAAAGAATCCGTTTCACAAACACTGAGATTCACAGGCTCAATGGATGAGATTAATACATTTTGGGCATTCAAATTCCCCACAAATAATCCAGGTAGGATAAAAATAATGTGTAGTAGAAATAAACGATAGTAAGTATAGGTAATACGCATATGGATAATATATTGGTTGTAGAACTTAATATACGATATTTCCTACTTAATCCCAGCCTAGTATAAAAAACAGGCAGTCCCCCGCCTAGGGAACTGCCTTAGGAAAAACCTTACAAATCTCCGTTTTGCTATTGCATTACCATTTTTGCAAATCGGAAAGCATTATTTTGCATTACTCTTATGTAGTAGATTCCTGCGGGCTCATTTGACAAGTCAATTTCATTGTTATATGCTCCCTCGAAACCACTTAGTGTCTGTTCATATACCTTTTTTGTCTCTCCATTAAATACCTCAATTTTAGTATCTCCTTTGCTTGGAAGGTTAAAAGACAATGTAAATCTTCCATCATTCGGATTAGGGAATAAATTGAACTCTTCTACGACCAGTTCAATACTATTCGTTTCTGGATATGCTGCGGGTTCAACCTCTCCTAACATTTTAGGCGTACTAAAGTCTTTAACAAATACTCTAACCTCCACTTCCTCTATTTCCATTCCTGGGGTAACTTTTTCTACTCCCTCACAGCACTTTTCCTGATAAGTTTTGGCTTTCAATGTTGCCTTTGCAGACTTCTTGTTCCCATCTCTCAATACTGTTATTTTGGTTTTGTCACCTACTTTGTATTGCTTCATAACAGCTTTCAAAGAATGGAAATCACTTATATTAGCCTTCCCAACTTTGACAATAATATCTCCAGCTTGCAAGCCAGACTCCTGAGCTGCACTGTTCTCAACGACTTTTGTGATTTCTAATCCTTCTGAAGCATCATCTAGCAATACTCCCAAGAAAGCCTTTTGTTGCATCTTAAACCCATTTGTACAGCAAGTCTGATTCACGTCTGTACAGCAACTAGCTTTTGCTTTAGCCTCTTTCAATGCACTCGCATTTCCTAATACAGCACTCGCTTTTCGAGTTGTTCCTTCTCTCTGATATGTTACCTTCACCTTGTCACCTACCTTATGGGTAGACATCGCTTCCTTCAGCTCGTCAAATGAACCAGTACCCATATCATCAATTTTCACAATGATATCTCCAGCTTTCAAACCAGCTTTTTCCGCAGCGGTTCCTTCAATGATTGAGCTCACCTTTACCATATCTTCTGCATCTGCTAGGTATACTCCCAAGAAAGGCTTCTTCTCGAGCTCTTTCATATGCTCTTCATGCTTCTCCATTTTCTCGGCATGCTCCTTCATATAAGCCTTCTTTTCTTCCGCTTTATATTTCATTTTATACTCTTTGTAGGAACCTAATGTCGCTTGAGCTGTTCCGTTAGATCCTGCTCGTGTATATCCTACAGAAATATTATCCCCAATCCCATACTTGCCCAAAGCAGAGACGAGGTCATCAAGGGAAGTGATATTGTCATTCCCAATAGAAACAATGATATCTTCAGCTTTAAGATTAGCAGCTGCAGCCCCTGTATTAGAGATTACTTTTTGGAGCTTAACCCCTTTACCTTCATATTCCTCATAAGGTTCGATACCAAGGAAAGCTTTATCCTTAATAGGCTTCATCATATCCTTGCTAATCTTTTCTTTCCAATGAAAATCTTTTTTATCTGCCTCACTTGCTGTGAGTACTTTTTCCTCAATAACATCAATTTCTTCTTCAGTAGGCTTCTTAAGATTCATTTGAGCGTCTTGTTCAATTCCATTTCGCTTGTACACTAATGAAACTTCACCACTCTCTTGAGAAGCAACCATTGCATCTCTAAGATTCTCTAACCCTTTGAGTTTTGTATCATTAATTGACACGATAATATCTCCCTTTCGCAATCCCGCTTTTTCTGCGGGGAATCCATTCACCACATCTGTTATTTTGATTCCATCTTCTCCTTCTATTTCTTTCAAGATTACACCCATCATTCCTTTCTTAGGATCTATCTTCTTTTTGATATGCCAGTTGTCTCCAACATTTGGAGCATTTTGGCCATCTTTCAAAATAACAACCTTTTCGACATAATGATCGCAATTTACATCTCCCAAATAGCGAGCAACAACCGCATCGATTTCGGCATCGTCTGTAGCGGTAAAGGTGGTATCCAACGTACTTGTACCCGTATTACTCTCTTTAACAAAGTTCATTGAAACTTTAAAGGGTTGAGGGGCTTGTCCGAATAAATATGTACAAGAGCATAAGCACAGAACCAATAGAGTTTTGGCAACAGAGTGTTTCATGACGCATATAATTTTATGATACTTACAACAATACGAATGAAAAGTTCCGTACTTTCTTGCGATAATTCAAGAAAATGTCCTTGTTGTATATCGTAATAAAACGGGTTTTCGTCGAAAAATTATTTCTAACCTAATGGTTTCATGGTTGTTAGCAGTTGAAAAGAAGTCGTTCGACAGGAAAAAACCTAAGTTGGTAGTATAATAGAATCGCCATCATTTTGGGTAAAAATGATGGAATTTAGGTCATTAAACAGCACAATTGCCCCATATATACTCGCTATATGGGGCAATCAGTAAATCTGATATTACTCTACTACTTGAATTTTCTGTTGATAGTTAGCAGATGAACTCACGAGCTCGACTGTGTATAAACCCACTGGAAGTTGGGCAAGATTTAAGGTAAGTTGATTCTCTCCCTCGATACCCTGATTGTATTCACGCAATATCAAATTACCCTTCATATCCCAGATTCGCACCATAACCTCCTCTTCAAATGCCAACCCAAACGAAAGGGTAACAGTTATCTGTACAGGGTTGGGGTATAATGAGAAAGACTGCCAGTCTTCAAAAGTCGTGTTGAGTTCTTCTTCCGTTCGGATACCCGAACCAGGTTGGGCGAACGGAGTCGAACGTTTGTTGAGCCTCAATATATACCCTTCCCCATCATATGCACCCAGATCACCATATACCTTTACATAGAATCGGCCTCCTGTCGGGAGATTGTTTAGGACAATGATTTCTCGTTCTGTTTCTGGTTCATCCGAAAACTCCAGAAGGTTTAAATTTAGGTCATATACCTTTAGATTCAGGTTTACCCTCATTCCGCCTAGCACAACCTTCACATTATTATGTTGCCCAACATCAAAGAAGAACCAATCTTCGTCTCCCCCATCACATATTTGTGCACTTTGGAAAATCCCTAGGGGGGGAATCTCTTTTGCATTCCAGAAATCATCATTCGGTTCGAATGCGTCCTTCCCGCATTCCGAATCTATCACAATATAATTATCACGTGTAACCGTATCATTGCAGCCATTATTTGAAACGATCATAGTCACATCATATGTCCCAGGTTCATCATAAGCATACATAGGATCATCTTCCCACTCATCTTGTTCCCCATTTCCCCATTGCCATTCCCAGAAGCTAGTAGAATCTACCCCTTGGCTGGCATCCCAAAATTGAATATTGTCATTGATATTTGCGAAGATTGTATCTTGAGTTCCATCTTCTGCGAAGAAAGCAGCAGCAGGAGGAGCTCCTGTTCCAATAAAATCATCTAAAATCAAGGTATCTCTACACCCATTTTCCATTACTCCCAGCAACTTAACCGTATACTTCCCCTGTTGGGCATACACATGAGGTTGGGGAGAAGTTATATTCGTAGAACTTCCGTCACCGAAATCCCATTCGAAAAAACTCACATTCCCGCCAACAGGAGCACTCTCATTTGTGAAGGTTACATTTAACGGCACACATCCCTCATTTACATCAACCTCCATATCCAATCCTAGGTCAGCAATCTTCACTGCCCCATAGAATATCTCTGAAGCTTCACATCCGTTCGGACTCGTGATTGTCAAGGTTACATCATACTCACCTGGCTCTGTATAGATATGCGATGCAAAAGGAAAAGAAGAAATTGTTCCATCACCAAAATTCCACTGCCAATCAATTGCCCCATTTGATATATCGAAGAAGTTCACAAACACAGGCGGTTCGCACTGCTCAACAGGTAAAATCGGGAAGGTCGCCATATTCACATCAGGACTAGCATCTACATGCATATACAAAGGCTTCACAATGGTATCCGCACAATTGCCAAATATTGCAGTGGAAGTTACGATTAAACTAATATCGTAATCGCCGACACTTGCATAAGCATGGGTCGGATTAGGGGTAGTAGCACTCGTTCCATCCCCAAAATCCCAATAATGGTTCACACTCGGAGATATATTCGCGAATGATATAGACGATCCCACACAGGTGTTTGTATCTGATACCGCAAAATTAGCATTGGGTATTTTTACTTGCACAAAATCAGGTTTTACGCGTGAAGATTGGCATCCCCCTGATAAATCAGAGACTGTCAAGCGTATTGTATAATCTCCTCCCTGTTGAAAGGTATGTGTTGGATTTTCTTGGGTAGAAACCCCACCATCTCCAAACTCCCAATAATACGCATACATCGAACTAGGAGGCGTAATAAAAGACGTGAAGGTAGTTGTATGAGGAGTCTCACATCCTCTTTGATTCGAAGTGGTAAAATTAACCACAGGCGCATTACCTGCGACATTAATCATCCCTTGATGCGCAACCGAGGAAGGTATATTCGCAGAATCAATAACGGTAAGTACGACCGAATACAATCCAGGTTGTGTGTAAATGACACTAGGTTCGATATCTGTGGAGGTTATTCCATTACCAAAATCCCAGTTGTAGGAAAAACTAGCATCTATAATAGAAGGAGTAAAAACAACGGTGAGAGGACTACATCCTCCTGTTGTGCTGGCCGTGAAATCTATATTTATTCCTTGGCAGAAGCAAAGAGAGTAATAACTGTATAAAAATATGCTAATCAATAGTGTTCTCATGAATATCACTTATACGTGTTTACAGCTGGGAATCAATCATCTATTCTAATATTTTAGATAAAGAAACTATTTAGTATAGAATCTGCCAACACAAACTATTATCTATAGCTTACACATAACGAATCATGTATAAATACACAATCTTAACTAACCTAATGAGCGAAAAATTATGGGATAGGATATTGAAGCTATGTCATAAATAATTGATTGTGATGATTTTAGGCTAAATTCTATCCATTTACATATATATAAGTTTCTATGATAGAGAGTGGGAGAATGTATAAGTTTTTATTTCGAGTTAGCTTATTATATATACGAATATTACCTAATTCTTCTTAAAACCCTATGGAAAAGTGAGACAAGTAACGCAACGAATCTATCTAACATACGTTTGGGAGCATCATCCTATGCTGGTACACACATTCACTTTTTGATATATTGCTATCATGCGAAATATGTGCAAAACCTTCTTATTTTATGTTTGTTCTTCCTCCCAAAAATTCCTTCGCATACGGGTACAATCTTTTATTTGTTTTGCAAACAATAAAAATAGCCCTAATTACATAATGAGAACCATATAAAGAACAAGATAGCAATACTTTGCTACTTCGTCTATACATAACAGATAGTAGATAAGTCGGAATCTTTCTCCTAATCATACCCACACAAGTATTCATATAGATGTTAAACGATAGAGATTCAAGCATAAACAAACATATGAACCGCTCAAAACATTGATTACTTTCGAAATAAAGTAATAGCCTTATTTCTGACAAGTCTCCATTCCTTACTTATAAATCGGCCTTCCAAAGTCCTTTGTAAAATTGGCAAGAAACTCACAAAGGACTTACAGGTCATATCGTATATGTAACTTCATCGTCACTTATTTGCATTTTTGTTTAACAAATCTTAAACAGAATGAATTTTTATCGGAAAAGCTTTTCAGCTTGTTCCAGTCTTCCATTTCACAAAAGACTAAACATATTCTTCGATTCCTAACCCTCCTTGGAGTTCTAGGCATAGATGCAATTCTTACACCTTTTCCTCCACTGCTCACATATTACCAGAGTATGCTTCGTATTCGGTCACGAAAAGCAATAAATATGTGAAGGTATTTGATACAGTTAATCATTTTTTAGCATGAGAAAGCTACACCCCTTTATACTATTGTGTTTTTCTTTGCTCCTACACAACACCACCCAAGGTCAAAACAATACACCTTACCCAACACCTAATTTATCGCTCAAAAAAGCAAATGGCACAATTGGTCAGCCCACTCCTGTTTATCCAGGAAATATGTTGGGCACAATTAGCCTAGAAGCCTATGACGGAACGAGCTTCCTGCCTTCAGGCAGCATAAGTTTTAGAGCGGATACTTCTACGCTCACCAGCGAATTACCATCCAGTATTTCTTTTAAAACATATAATAGCCAATCCCGTCCCGCCTTACATATAACAGGTAACGGGTATGTAGGTATAGGGACCATGGTTCCTGCAGCTCGCCTCCACGTCGCAGGAACCATACGATGCGATAGCTTGGTAGGTGGAGGAAATGTCAGTGCAGATGCAGACGGGAACCTATATATCAGCACCACTACAGGATCTACTCCTGTATGGACCCAAACCAGCACAGCCATTTACCATAACGTGGGAGAAGTTGGAATCGGGACGACTGCCCCCCAAGCAACTCTCCATATATCAGGCGCAAATGGCTTACTAGCCGAAGGTTCTCTCAACTTTGGGAATATCCCTAGAGAGGGAGCAGGTACCCGTATGATGTGGTATCCTGCCAAAGGAGCTTTCCGAGTTGGAACAGTTGAAGATGTCGTTTCCCAAGAGAGTTCTTTTTGGGACGATGACAGCATAGGCGAATTCTCATTCGCAGCAGGCCACAATACCAAAGCAAAAGGATCTCATAGTGCCGCCTTCGGAATGCGTGCGCAAGCGACGGGAGACGCCTCCACAGCTATGGGACTCGCTACGAGAGCAACAGGAGCCAGAGCCACTGCGTTAGGCTTTGAAACCTTAGCTTCGGGCGAAAATGCCACTGCAATGGGCTTCTCTACGTTTGCAGATGGTCCTAATTCAATTGCGATGGGGCTTCTATCAACGGCATCTGGAGAAGAAGCCGTCGCAATTGGTAGCTTGACAGACGCAAGTGGGGCAAATTCTTTGGCAATGGGTCAAGGTTCCCTTGCAGTAGGCGGCAATTCGACGGCTATGGGACAAAATACCATTGCTAGCGGCACAAATGCTACTTCTATGGGACAATCTACAACTGCTAGTGGACTGTATTCTACTGCTATGGGGCTAGGAACAACTGCCCAAGGGCATGCTTCTATTTCTATGGGACATCAAACTGTAGCCAGTGGAGATGAAGCAACTGCTATGGGAGACTCTACCATTGCAAGCGGTAATAATGCAACCGCTATGGGGGTAAGAACCATTGCGTCAGGCTTAAGTGCTACTTCTATGGGGGAAGAATCAATGGCCAGTGGTGCGAATGCAACTGCCATGGGCGCACATACAACCGCCAGTGGAGACGATGCCACTTCCATGGGAACGGGTACCCTAGCCAGCGGCCACAATGCTACGGCTATGGGGCGACAAACCATTGCTTCAGGCGAGGATGCTACTTCCATGGGAGGCGAAACGGAAGCCAGTGGACATTGTGCTACGGCTATGGGGGCAAAGACTGTAGCAAGTGGACATGCTTCCACAGCCTTTGGGGTTTTGACTGTGGCGAGTGGAGCGGAAGCGGTGGCGATGGGTGATTCTACCATGGCTATCGGAGCAAACTCTACGGCCATGGGCGCACATACGCAAGCGATTGGAGACGATGCTACTGCAATGGGTTTCGATACGAAGGCCGAAGGAACCTATTCTATGTCAATGGGGTCGCATACGCATGCACTAGGGCAAAATTCTACGGCTATGGGAGCATATACAGTGGCAAGTGGAAAGGATGCGGTATCTATGGGCGATTCAACCTTGGCTAGCGGCAAAAATGCAACCGCTATGGGCGCACATACAACCGCCAGTGGTGAAGACGCGACTTCTATGGGAACAAGCACCCTTGCAAGTGGCCACAATTCTACAGCAATGGGGCGACAAACCATTGCTTCAGGCGAGGATGCTACTTCTATGGGAGGCGAAACGGAAGCCAGTGGCCATTGTGCAACGGCGATGGGAGCAAAAACTGTAGCAAGCGGTATGGCGGCAACGGCCTTTGGGGTTTCGACTGTGGCGAGTGGAGCGGAAGCGGTGGCGATGGGTGATTCTACCATGGCTATTGGGGCAAACTCTACGGCCATGGGAGCACATACACAGGCAATTGGAGACGATGCTACCGCGATGGGTTTCGATACGAAAGCTGAAGGAACCTATTCTATGTCAATGGGATCGCATACACATGCGTTAGGGCAAAATTCGACGGCCATGGGTGCATATACTACCGCAAGCGGGAAAGATGCCGTTTCTATGGGCGACTCAACCTTGGCTAGCGGCAAAAATGCAACTGCCATGGGCGCACATACAATTGCCAGTGGTGAAGACGCGACTTCTATGGGAACAAGCACCCTTGCAAGTGGCCACAATTCCACAGCAATGGGGCGACAAACCATTGCTTCGGGGGAAGATGCTACTTCTATGGGAGGCGAAACGGAAGCCAGTGGCCATTGTGCAACAGCTATGGGAGCAAAGACTGTAGCAAGCGGTATGGCGGCAACGGCTTTTGGGGTATCGACTGTGGCGAGTGGAGCGGAAGCGGTGGCGATGGGTGACTCGACCATGGCTATCGGAGCAAACTCTACGGCCATGGGCGCGCATACACAAGCAATCGGAGAGGATGCCATTGCAATGGGCTTAGATACAAAGGCCACTGGAGCTAATTCAACTGCTATGGGAGCACACACCCTTGCAAGTGGAGACGATGCCGTGGCTATGGGAGATTCTACCATTGCAAGTGGCCGAAACGCCACAGCCTTCGGTGCACATACAATCGCGAGTGGAGAGGATGCCATCGCAATGGGCTATAGAACCCAGGCGTCTGGTTTGCATTCTATCGCTGTAGGAAGTTCGGCTTCGACCAATGATAAAGATGGTAGCTTCGTATATGGAGACAATTCCACGAGTAATGTAGTGACTGCCAAGGCCGACAATCAATTCGTGGCGAGAGCAGCAGGTGGGTATATCTTCTATACCGACCCCAA